>R18__coassemble_1174_pt1 | contig 97902 bp, 79 predicted proteins | sample R18__metabat2_low_PE_037 | metagenome-assembled genome bin R18
TTTTTTTTCTGTGCTGCGCCGGCGCCCCTCTTTTTTTTTTTTTTTGTTTGGGGGCCCGGCCCCACGCCTGCGTTCCGGCGACAAGACGGGCTGCACCGGTGTTACGCTGTTTGCGTACATTCGTTTATGACACCGCGCTGTAGAGACGGGGCTTGCCCCGTCTTCTCAAACAATCCCTTGTGTGGTAAGCCGGGGCAAGCCCCGTCTCTACGTCTCCTTTGGTGTGTTGTTTTCCTGAATCGCAGTCGTCCCGCCTACATCTCCTTTTTGTTTCCCCTTGTTTGTTGTGCAGGCGGGACGCCTGCGTTCCGGCGACAGGCCTGGCCGCAACGGCGTTACGCCGCTTTTGTGTAACTTTGCATACCGCCGCCGAGGGCGCAAACGGCGGCCCCGGCGGGAAAACCACACACCATATATGCAGAAGATAATAATATTGGACTTCGGTTCGCAGACCACACAGCTCATCGGGCGCAGGGTGCGCGAGATGGACACCTTTTGCGAGATAGTGCCTTACAACAAGTTCCCCGAGGGGGACGGCAGCGTGATAGGCGTGATCCTCAGCGGCTCGCCCTATTCCGTGCACGACCCGGAAGCCTTCCGGGCGGAGCTGTCGCAGTACGTGGGCCGCGTGCCGGTGCTGGGCATCTGCTACGGGGCGCAGTTCATGGCCCACAACATGGGCGGCGGGGTGGAGCGCAGCAACACCCGCGAATACGGCCGGGCGAACCTCGGCTTCGTGGACTCTGCCGATCCCCTCATGGCCGGCATAGACACCGGCTCGCAGGTGTGGATGAGCCACGGCGACACCATAGCCCGCATACCGGGGGGAGCACGGGTGATAGGCTCCACCGCCGATGTTCAAAACGCGGCCTACGCCATACCCGGCAAGGGAGTGTGGGGCGTGCAGTTCCATCCCGAGGTGTTCCACAGCCTGCAAGGCAAGCGGCTGTTGGAAAACTTCGTGGTGGGCATCTGCGGCAGCCGCCGGGAGTGGTCGCCGGCCTCGTTTGTGGAAACCACCGTGGAAGAGCTTAAAGCCCAAGTGGGGGGAGACAGGGTGGTGCTCGGCCTCTCGGGAGGAGTTGACTCGTCTGTGGCGGCCGTGCTGCTAAACAGAGCCATCGGCCCGCAGCTCACCTGCATATTCGTGGACCACGGCATGCTGCGCAAGGACGAGTTCCGCCAGGTGATGGACGACTACCGCGGCTTGGGGCTCAACGTGGTGGGCGTGGACGCAAGCGCCAAGTTCTTCGCCGACCTGGACGGAGTGGACGACCCCGAGGCCAAGCGGAAGATAATAGGCCGCGACTTCGTGGAGGTGTTCAACGCCGAGGCCGGGAAGATAAAAGACGCCAAGTGGCTGGCCCAGGGCACCATCTACCCGGACCGCATAGAGAGCCTCAGCATAACCGGCATGGTGATAAAGAGCCACCACAACGTGGGCGGCCTGCCGGAAGAGATGCACCTGAAGCTCTGCGAACCGCTGCGGTGGCTCTTCAAGGACGAGGTGCGCCGCGTGGGCCGGCAGCTCGGAATGCCCGCACACCTCATAGACCGCCACCCCTTCCCCGGCCCGGGACTTGCCGTGCGCATACTCGGCGCGGTAACCCCGGAGAAGGTGCGCATACTGCAGGAGGCCGACGACATCTACATCCGCCGCATGCGCGGGTACGTGTGCCCGGACGGGGAGACCCTATATAATAAGGTGTGGCAGGCAGGCACAGTGCTGCTCTCCACGGTGAAGAGCGTGGGCGTGATGGGCGACGAGCGCACGTACGAACACCCGGTGGCCCTGCGCGCCGTAACGTCCACGGATGCCATGACGGCCGACTGGGCCCACCTGCCATACGACTTCATGGCCGCCGTATCGAGCGAGATCATCAACAAGGTGCGCGGGGTGAACCGCGTGTGCTACGACATATCCTCCAAGCCGCCCGCAACGATAGAGTGGGAATGAGACGGGAGGAGTGCTGCCATGGGTAGGGCGAAGCCGTTTGTAAAGTGGGTCGGAGGGAAAGGCCGGCTCATAAGCCAGTTGGAAGCCTTGCTCCCGGCCGGCTTCGGCTCGTGGCGCGGCGTTACGTATGTGGAGCCTTTCATCGGTGGAGGCGCCATGCTTTTCCATATGTTGCAAACCTACGGCAACATAGTGAGGGCGGTGATAAACGACATAAACCCCGATCTGGCCACTTGTTACAGGGTGGTTAGGGATAGCCCTTGCGAACTAATAGCCGCACTCGGGTGGATTGGCGGGGAATATCACAGCATCGGGTCGGACGAAGGGAAAAAGGACTATTACCTCGCCAAGAGGGAGGAGTACAATTCAAAGAGCCTTGGAGAGGTGGAAAACTCGGCCTTGTTCATATTCCTCAACCGCACATGTTTCAACGGCTTGTACAGGGTGAACAAAAGGGGGCTTTTCAATGTCCCTTTCGGTCGGTACAAAAGCCCGCTGATCTGTGATGAGGAAACAATCATTGCAGACAGCCGCTTGTTGCAAAATGTGGAAATATTGGTGGGCGACTTTGAAAACACGCTCGGGTTCGCTTCCCCAAACTCGTTGTATTACATAGACCCACCTTACCGCCCCATAACCCCTACGGCAAGTTTCACAGACTATTCCAAGGAGGATTTCGCCGATGCCGACCAGCTCCGGCTGAAGGAGTTTTGCGACATGGTGGGAGCCAGGGGGGGGGCTTTCATGCTCAGCAATTCAGACAGCGCCAACGCAGGGGACACTTTTTTTGATGACTTGTATTCAGAGTACGCAGTGGAGAGGGTCGTGGCGAAACGTTGCGTCAACTGCAACGGGAGCGGCAGGGGGGCTGTTACGGAGATATTGGTGAGAAACAGAGGCGTGGAATCGGAATTAGCCGCAGCAACCTACCCGGCATTATGTTTTGCAACATGAAAGCCCATACTAAGGAGCAATTTGAGGAGTTCCTCTCCCAATTGAAAGAGACGAACGCCACTTTGGCTTTTTATACCGATTTCGGTAAAGTGTCGGCCAACGTGGAGGAGGTGGCCATAAGCCTCAATACTCTCAACTACCTCTTGGGAAAGAAAGACTTGCGTGGAGCAGTGGAGGCCGTATGGAAAAGGGATCCAAAGGCTTTCCTGGCAATGGGCATACTCATAGCCACGAGGGATAGGGACAACAAGAAATTCCTTGGCGGGGACGGATTGGTGCGCCCCGTACATTCCTTGTTTGAAAGCGTGGACGGGGTTATGGAGTTCATGGAAGGCACGGGGCTTGACGAAGTGTTTGTAAGGCCGGGGGTGAAAAGCCTTGTGGATTATGTCTTCGGGGTGGAAGTGGGGCTTGACACAAACGCGAGGAAGAATAGGAGCGGGAAGGCCATGGAGGAACTTGTGGCCGGGGTTTTCCTTGAAAACGGTATTCCTTTCAGGCTGCAAGAGTCATCGCGCTTCTTCCCGAAAGTGAGCCAAGCCCTGGGAGCAGACCAAAAGGTTTTTGACTTGGCGGTGGAGACTACTGTCGCGACCTATCTCATAGAGGTGAATTTCTATTCGGGAGGAGGTTCCAAACTTAACGAGGTGGCACGTTCCTACATGGAACTGTCACAGAAGATAAACGCAGCGACCGGCTTTGAGTTTGTTTGGATAACGGACGGGGTCGGTTGGAAAAGTGCCAGGAACAAGATGGAAGAAGCTTTCCAATCCATCCCGAACATATACAACATCTCCACTTTGTCCGAATTTGTAGGACGTGTAAAGGCAGAAATTTCGTAATAACCGAGCATGCAAGCCTATTACAAGTCCGCAAACCACGACTTCGCCTTGTTAAAAGGCGATTGTACTGAGTTGCTGCCGCAATTCCGGTTCGGTTTTGACATGGTGTTCGCCGATCCGCCCTACTTCCTTAGCAATGGAGGATTGGGCTTCCAGGCGGGAAAGGTGGCACCCGTTGACAAGGGAGAGTGGGACAAGGGGCGCACGCGTGAAGACATAGACGTATTCAACCTTGAATGGGTGGACGCGTGCAGGGAAAAGCTCAAGGATAACGGGACAATATGGGTGTCTGGCACATACCATAACATATCCAGCGTGGCCAACGCTTTGCAGATTTCAGGCTTCAGAATCCTGAACATAATCACCTGGGTGAAGACGAATCCTCCTCCGAACATATCCCGGCGTTTCTTCACATACTCCACGGAGTTCGTGATATGGGCGCGCAAACACGGCAAAGTGTCCCACTTTTACAATTACGAATTGATGAAAGCCATAAACGGTGGCAAGCAGATGACGGATGTTTGGCAGTTGCCCGCGATAGCCCGTTGGGAGAAATCGTGTGGCAAGCATCCCACCCAGAAACCATTGGCTTTGCTTTCGCGCATAATATTGTCTTCCACCCGTCAGGGTGCTTGGATACTTGATCCTTTTTGCGGAAGCGGCACCACCGGGGTCGCTGCTTCGCTGCTGGGGAGGAATTTCCTCGGCATAGACAAAGAATGCGGATTCCTTGAAATGGCAAGGGCGAGGAGGGAGGAATTGAATAGCCCGCAAATAAGGGATTGTTACGCGGGGAAGATTAAGGACTTGGCCTTTGTAGGGGATTTACAATGTGCGGCAAATGAAGACCTTTGCGGGTCGTTTTGTGGATTACCCTTTGTGATATAGCCGCCCATGGAAGCTCTGCTGCACTATTGCTGGAAACACCGGATTCTGCCGCTCGGCGGTTTGGAGACCACAGACGGCATGGCCGTGGAGGTGTTGGACCCAGGGCTGCACAACACCGATGCCGGGCCGGACTTCTGCAACGCCAAGGTGAAGATAGGTGGGGTGCTGTGGTGCGGCTGCGTGGAGATACACTCCAAGGCGTCGGATTGGCGGGCGCACGGCCACGGGGCTGACCCGAGGTACGACAATGTGGTGCTGCACGTGGTGGGGGCGGACGACTACCGGGCGGAAACCTCGGCTGGGACAATGCCGCCGCAGGCCCTGCTGGAAGTGCCGGGGAGGGTGGCGGAAAACTATGCGGAGCTGATGGCGGCTGACAGCTACCCCCCGTGTGCCGGTGTCATTCCCGATGTGCCGCCCGTGAGGGTGCACACGTGGCTCAACTCTCTGCTGGCCGAAAGGTTGGAGCGCAAGACTGCCGATATCGTGCGCAGGGTGGAAGATTGCCAAGGGGCGTGGGAGGCGGCCTGTTTCACCACGCTGGCGCGTAGCTACGGCTTCGGCGTGAACTCCGATGCGCTGGAAGAGTGGGCGGTGGCGCTGCCGTTGCAGCTCGTGGGGCGGCATAGGGACGACCCGTTCCAAGTGGAGGCGATGTTCATGGGTACGGCCGGCCTGTTGCTTCCTGACTCCATGCCGGCCAAAGGGCGGACGGACGGCTTGGCCGACCCGTACTACAAACGCATGGAGGCGGAGTACGCCTTTCTCAAACATAAGTTCTCATTGGAGGAAATGCGCCACGGGGCGTGGAAGTTCCTAAGGCTCCGCCCCCAGAACTTCCCCTATATCAGGCTTTCGCAGCTTGCCGCCCTTTACTGCTCCGGCCGGGCAGGTATGAGCCGCATTGCCGAGTGCGGCAGCTACGCAGAGGCCGCCGGGTTGGTGTCTTCGCAGCCTTCGGAATACTGGCGCACACACTACGCTTTCGGCAAGGAAAGCACGTACAGTGCCAAGCGGCTTTCGGCCCAGTCGGCCAACGTAGTGGTGATAAACGCCGTGGCCCCGCTGATGTTCGCCTACGGACGGCACAAGAACGATGAAACACTGTGCGACCGCGCCATAACGCTGCTTGAAGAAGCCAAGGCGGAAGACAACCATGTGACGAGGAAGTGGAGCGGCTGCGGGGTGGAAGCCGCCAACGGGGCGGAGTCGCAGGCCCTGGTGCAGCTCAAAACGCGGTATTGCGACAGGAAAGACTGCCTGAGGTGCCGCTTCGGATACGAATACTTGAAAAGCAAATGGAAGGAAACACACCGCCGGGGATAGGGGAGATAGTCGCGTCCATAGCCCTGGCACGTATCAACTACTTCAACATATACGGCATGATGCAGCTCTACCGCAGGGCCGGAGGGGCGGAAGCCCTGCTGGCCGCCGGCGGGGACATAAGGGACTTGTTCCCGGAAGCGTCTCCCAAGCTTGTGGAAGCGTTCCGTGACACTTCGGGGGCCGTGTCCTACGCCAAGGCCGAATATGAATGGTGCAAGGCACACGGAGTGGAAGCCATACCGATGGCAGACCGGAGGTATCCGCAGAGGTTGAAGGAATGCGAAGACGCCCCGCCGGTGCTGTTCTACAAAGGCTCGGCCGGGCTGAACCCGCTAAGGGCTGTGTGCGTGGTGGGCACAAGGCGCTGCACGCAGTACGGACAGGACATCCTGCGCCGCTTCACCGCAGACCTGGCCGTGGCCTGCCCGGGAGTGGTGGTGGTTAGCGGATTGGCGTACGGCATAGACATCTGCGCCCACCGCAACGCCCTGCAAAACGGAATGGAGACCGTCGGGGTGCTGGCCCACGGGCTTGATTCGCTGTATCCGCCGAGCCACAGGGCCACTGCTGTGGAAATGGTGGGCAAGGGAGGGCTGCTAACGGAATACCCCTCCGGCACAAAAGCCGACAAGATGAACTTTGTGCGCCGAAACAGGATCGTGGCCGGCATGGCGGATGCCTGCATAGTGGTGGAGAGCGCGGCAAAGGGCGGGGGGCTGATAACGGCGAAGATAGCCAGGGATTACAACCGGGAGGTGTTCGCCTTCCCCGGCCCGGTGGATTCCCCGGCCAGCCAAGGTTGCAACAACCTCGTGAGGGACAACGTGGCCTCGCTCGTAACATCGGCGGCGGACTTTGTGAAAGCCATGGGTTGGGAAGACGAGGCCGAAGCCCACAAGGCACGCAAGGCCGGGGTGGAAAGGCCGCTCTTCCCGGATCTGACGGCAGACGAGGAAAAAGTGGTGGCGGCCCTCTCCAAGCGCAACGACTTGCAGGTGAACATGCTCGCAGCCCAGGCCGACATGCCGATAAGCCGACTCTCGGCCATAGTCTTCTCGTTGGAGATGAAAGGAGTTGTGAAAATGATGGCCGGCGGAGCGTGCCACCTTTACAGATGAACATGCAATGAAGATAGGAAACATAGACATCGGGGAGAAGCCGCTGCTGCTGGCACCCATGGAAGACGTTACCGACATAGGGTTCAGGCGGCTGTGCAAACGCTACGGGGCCGCAATAGTCTACACGGAGTTCGTGAGCGCCGAGGCCTTGGTAAGGGAGGTGAAGTCTACCGTGAGGAAACTTGACATAGATCCCGGGGAACGGCCCGTGGGCATACAGATCTACGGACGAGACCCCGGCGCCATGGAGGAGGCCGCAAGGATTGTGGAGCAGGCCGGGCCTGACTTGATAGACATAAACTTCGGCTGCCCGGTGAAGAAAGTGGCGGGCAAGGGGGCCGGGGCTGGAATGCTCCGTAACATACCCCTGATGTTGGAAATAACAAAGAGGGTGGTGGAAGCCGTATCCCTGCCCGTAACTGTGAAGACGCGGTTGGGGTGGGACCGTGAAAACATTGTGATAGAAGACCTTGCCCCACGGCTGGAAGACTGCGGCGTAAAGGCTCTCACCATACACGGGCGAACACGCAGCGAAATGTACTCGGGGCTGGCCGACTGGGAGGCGATAGCCAGGGTTAAGGCGGACCCGGCCATCAGCATCCCCATAATAGGCAACGGAGACATTTCCACGCCGGCACAGGCCAGGGAGGCGTTCAGCCGCTACGGGGTGGACGCGGTGATGGTGGGCAGGGCCACTTTCGGCCGCCCGTGGGTGTTCGGCGAAATGCGCCGGGAGATAGACGGCACGGCCGGGGACTACGCGCCAATGTCGGTGGACGGCATGGTGGACGTGCTAAAGGAGCAGTTGGCCATAAACATAAGCCTGGGCGGCGAGCGCGGAGGTATATTGCACACGCGCCGCCACTTGGCCGCCACGCCGGTGTTCAAGGGGATACCGGATTTCAGGCAGCTGCGGATAGCCATGCTAAGGGCCGATACAAGGGGTGAATTGGAAAGGATATTGGAGCAGTGCCGCAGTTTGGCACGCGAACACCACGGGGACTCAATAGACAGTTTGCAATGACGGAAGGGATAGCCAACATAGTTTTTGACATGGGCGGGGTGCTCGTAGGGTTCGACCGCGCCCGCTGCATAGGCGGGTTTGAAAGGATAGGTGCGGGCGCCGCCGCCAAATACGTGGAGGATGGCAGGGTGGAAGACCTTTTCCTGCGCTCGGAAACGGGGGAGACCACAGAAGAGGGCTTTTACGAAGAGGCCAGGGCCTTGTGCGGAATAACGGCCGCTTCGGGCGAGATAGCCGCAGCGTGGAACTCGCTGCTCACACCCATGTCGGCTGAAAAGGCCGTACGGCTTGCGGAGCTGGCGGGAACCCGGCGGGTGTTCCTGCTTAGCAACACCAACCCCACGCACTGGCGGCATTGCAGGGAAAACCTGCTGAAAGCCGCCGGCTACGGCGTGGACGATTATTTCGAAAGGGTGTTCCTCTCTTACGAGATGGGGCTGAGGAAACCGTCGCCCGACATATTTATCAGTATGATGGAAGCCGGCGGCATGGTTCCAGGTGAGACCCTCTTCGTGGACGACAGCCTGGACAACTGCGCCGCGGCCGCTTCGCTCGGCATGAAAACTTTCCACAACTGCGGCCTTGACGATTGGCTCGCACACATAAGGTGAACGGCGGGATGGAAGTGGCAACTCTTGGAAGCTTTGCGGGCGGTGAGCAGCCGTGCGCGGCTGCGGTGGGGTTCTTCGACGGGGTGCACCTCGGCCACCGCCACCTAATAGGCCGGGTAAAGGCCGAAGCGGAAAGGCTCGGCATACTCTCGGCGGTGGTTACCTTTGATGTGCACCCGCGCCAGGCCCTGCAAAAGGAATACCGCCCGCAGCTGCTGTCCACCAACGAAGAGAAGGCCGGGCTGCTCGGCGGTTGCGGCTTGGACCGCTGCTTCGTGGTAGGGTTCGGCCCGGACATTGCCGGCATGACGGCGCGGCGGTTCATGGAGGAAATCCTAAGGGACTCATTCGGGGTGCGCTGCCTTGTGGTGGGATACGACAACCGCTTCGGGCGCAACCGGGAGGACGGATTCGGGCAGTACGAGGCATACGGGAGGGAACTCGGCATGGAGGTGGTGGAGTGCGGCCCTCTCGTGGCGGGAGGGGTCAACATAAGCTCTTCGCATGTCCGGAGGCTGCTCTCTGCCGGCAACGTGTCGGCCGCCGCTGCGGCCTTAGGCAGGGACTACACCTTGGCCGGCACAGTGGTGGAAGGCCGCCGTGTGGGGCGGGACATCGGCTTCCCCACAGCCAACCTGAAACCTTCGTGCGCCATGAAGACGGTGCCGGCCCGCGGAGTGTACGCAGCCGTTGCGGAGGTAGGGGGGGGGAAGTGGCCCGCAATGGTCAACATCGGTACGAAACCCACTTTCGGCTCGTTCAGCACAACGGTGGAGGCACACCTGGTCGGCTTCTCGGGGGATTTGTACGGGCGGCCCATGGAAATAGCCTTCAAGGAAAGGCTGAGGGACGAGGTGGAGTTCCGTTCGCCCGCCGAATTGGCCGCCAGACTTGAACAAGACAGGCGGATTACGAAAGACATTCTAAGCAAACAAGGATTCCAATGGACAACAGATTGAAATGTGTGGTGGACATACCTGTCTACCTCCTGGCGTATTTCGCAATACAATATGCAGCGGCGCGGTTCATGCCAGGGCCGCTGTGGCAGTCGGCTTTCACCGGGCTGGCCACGGTGTTCGTCTTTGCCGCTGCACGGTGGTCGCCACCCTCGCGCAGATACGTGCGTTCGCGCCCATGGGCGGCAATGGCGTGGGTGGCGCTGCTGGCCCTTGGCACGATACTGCCCTCGCAGTGGCTTATGGAACTTATGGAGGTGCAACTGCCCGAAGCCCACGAACGCTACTTCGGGCAGATAATGAGCCGCCCGGAGGGCTACCTGCTCATAGGGGTGCTGACCCCGGTGGCGGAGGAGATGGTGTTCCGTGGGGCGGTGCTTAGGCGTTTGCTGGCCCTCTCAGCCGGCGGCTGGGAATGGGCTGCGGTGGCTGTTTCAGCGGCTTTGTTCGGCGCGGTGCACGGCAACTCCGCACAGATGGCGCACGCATTCGCCATGGGGCTGCTGCTGGGGTGGATGTACAAGCGCACGGGCAGCATAGTGCCAGGGGTGGTTGTGCACTGGGTGAACAACACCGTGGCCTACCTCATGTACAACTTCGTGCCGAACGCCGACGACGGCACGCTGATAGACATCTTCAACGGCAGCCAGGGCAGGGTGTGGCTGGCCTTGGTTTTCTCCATGTGCATATTCGTCCCCTCCCTGCTGCAATGCGTGCTAAGGCTGAAAAAGCCTTACGCCGAGGGCTATTCCGACATAGGCGCCGGGCGGTGAGCCGGGGTGCATAGGCCTTTGATGCCGGCGTGGTGTGAGTCTTTTGCGCACCACGCCGGCATTTTCATTGCAATGGGTTGTGAGGGCTTGAAAGTGAAACCGCCCGCGGGGGGGGGGCGAATGGAGGCGGCAACCACCCGTTAATACACAACAACGGAGGAATACCACGGCTTGGTACGGGCTGTACCAAGCCGTGGTACCAATGGTACCAAGCCGTGGTAGCGTCCGAGGAGGAAACAGTGTGGGCCGGAAACCTCTCCGCGCACCTTTGCCCGGCGGCCCCCAAGGGAAATCATTGGCGCGGAAAGGAATTGTTCCGCTGACATTTGTTAACTGTGCACCGACCAGTCCGCCCTATGGTGGCTTGGGGGAATCCCCGGCTTTCTGTACGCGTGGCGGGTGGGTCGGACATTTGGGAAAAGCGGTGCGCCGAATGGCGTGGGCGCGGGTGTGAAACCCGCGGCATGCAGCCTTGGCTGTAGCCTCCACGGCACGGGGCCGCGCCGCTGAAAGGACGTTTACGAACGTTTGTCTTCTACATGCAAATCTGGAAAATTTGACCATTGTCAGGAAGATAGCGCAATCGGAGCGTCCACCTGGGATGATTATATCCTATTCCCTATGGGAGTATCATATATCATCACGGCGTGGGCTGACTGGTTGCTTATCCTTGACAATAGGCAATCCAGAGCCTGCATGTGGGATAAGCCGAGCAAGACTCCCACGTCTTTTTCGTTCAACCTTATCTTAATGGAGTGGCCGCAAGGGAGCCGGGCCTCTTTTGTGTCGGCATATGTACGATTGCCTTATCGTTGGCGGAGGATTGTACGGCTCCGTGTGTGCGTATTTCCTGAACAAGGCCGGTAAGCGCTGCCTTGTGATAGACAGGCGTCCCCACCTCGGGGGCAATGTGTTTTGCGAGAGAGTGGAGGGCATAAACGTTCACAAGTACGGGGCCCACATTTTCCACACCTCCGACAGGAAGGTGTGGGACTTCGTGAACTCTTTTGTGGAGTTCAACCGCTACACCAACTCGCCCGTGGCCAGGTACAAGGACGGGCTTTACAACCTGCCGTTCAACATGAACACGTTCCACCAGATGTGGGGCGTGAAGACGCCCGCCGAGGCCTTGGCCGTGATACAGGGTCAGAAAGCCGCCGAACAGCAAAGGCTGGCAAGCAGCGGCGGCGAGCCGCAGAACCTGGAGCAGCAGGCCCTGCTCCTCGTGGGTAAGGACGTTTACGAACGCTTGATAAAGGGATACACGGAGAAGCAATGGGGACGGCCCTGCTCGGAACTCCCGGCGTTCATCATCAAGCGCCTGCCGGTGCGGCTCGTCTTTGACAACAACTATTTCAACGATGCCTACCAAGGCATACCCGTCGGGGGATACAACAAGCTGGTGTCGGCGCTGCTCGAGGGGGTGGAATGCAAGACCGGGGCCGACTTCTTCAATGACCGAGCCTATTGGGAGGGCATCGCCAAGGAGATCGTCTTCACCGGCAAGATAGACGAGTATTACGGATACAGGTTCGGCAGGCTGGAATACCGGACTGTTAGGTTTGAGACCGAGGTGCTGGACACGCCCAACTACCAGGGGAACGCCGTGGTGAACTACACGGAGAGGGAAGTGCCCTACACCAGGATAATAGAGCACAAGCATTTCGAGAGCTTCGGGCAGGATGTGTACTCCAACCCGAAGACGGTCATCTCACGCGAATACAGCACGGAGTGGAAAGACGGCATGGAGCCGTATTACCCTGTGAACGACGACAGGAACACCGGGCTGTACAGGAAATACAGGGAACTGGCGGATGCGGAGCGGCGCGTGTCTTTCGGGGGGAGGCTCGCCGAATACAAGTATTACGACATGGCGCCCCTCATCGGGGCGGCCATGGAAAGGATGGGGGTATGAAGGCGCTGCTGTCATTGTTCGCCCGTTTCAGGGAGGTGGTCCTTTACGGGGCCATAGGCGCTTTCAGTGCTTCCGTGGATTTCGGCGTTTACACGCTGCTATGCCTGGCAACGCCATACCTGGTGGCCAACGTGGCCAGCGTGCACTGCGGGATATTCTGCAGCTTCTACCTCAACCGCAGGTACAATTTCAGGGTGGAGGACAAGGCCGCCAGGCGCTTCGCCTCTTTTTACATAGTGGGGCTGCTGGGGCTTTTGCTTAGCGAGGCCTTGATCTTCGTGCTGGTGGAAATGTACGGGTGCGGCGGCCTGCCCTCGAAGCTGTCCACAATAGTGGTCGTGGCCGCTTTCCAATACGTGTTGAACAAATTCATAACATTCAAAAGATAAGACGATGTATTCCAAGGTGGACACAAAGGGCTTGTTCATGCCAGCCGCCATGTTCGTGTATGCGGCGTTGGTAGCCTTTTCCTACTTGTTTGAAACAGACCCGTACCTTTGGTTTGACGAGGCCGGGCAGTTTTGGATTTCAAAGGGGCTGAACCACGATTCCGCCCCGCTCTCGGCATTCGGGTCGTTGCCGGATGTGGTGCGCAACAACAGCGGCTACAACCTGGATCCGGGCGGTTTCAGCGTCTTGTTGCACTTTTGGTCAAAGGTGTCCGGCGGGTACATGTGGCTGAGGCTGTTGCCTTTCACTTTCTTCGCCTTGACGGTGGCGGCTTTCGTGCGCCTTTTTCACCAATGGTCGGGAAGCAAGCTCGTGGCCGCCTTGGCCGGTTTTGTGCCGTTCGTAACGCCCCTTGTGTACAAAGAGGCTTTCGAGATAAGGGCTTACAGCATGGAGGTGTTCGGGGTGCTTGTGGCGGTGATGGCGGCGCAGGGCTTGCGCGGGCGAATGGATGCCAAGCGGCTGTTCCTTTGGTCGTGCGCGCTGTCGTTTTTCATGACGTCAAGGTATTCGTTCTCGGTGGTCGCCTTTGCCACTTCCACCTACATACTTTACCTGCTGTTCAAGTCGCAGGCCACGCCGAGGGGCAAAATTGCGGGCTTCGCGGCTTTCGCCCTGCCCATGCTCGTTACCTTGGGTCTCGTCTACTTCTATTCCTTGCGGTTCCAAAACCCAGGGGTGCGCACTCCCGAGTACCTCACTTCCCTGAGGGAATACCCCATGGCCTTGTTTTCGTATCCTCTATACCTGCTTTGCCTTGTGGTGCTGGCTTACATTGCAGTGGCTTTCAGGAATACGGCCATGGTGAGGAAGCATGCCCACCTTTTTTACATCACCTTGGCAACAAACCTGCTGTTCCTCGTGTTGTCATTCCTGGGCAAACACCCCTGGGCGGTGGATGAACAGAGGGGCTTGGCCTTTACCACCTTGCCCGTGGTGTCGTACGCAGCCGTCTTTGCGGAATTCCTTAGGTATGTGCCGGGAAGGTTCAACGCCAAGTATGTGCTACTCGCCGCGGTGTGTGCAGCCTTTGGGGAAAAGCATATCGGCGACATATCCTCTTCAAGGCACAGGGACGACGGGCTGACGCAGATGAAGAGCATACAGCCCGTTTCCGGGAAGGTGTTTGTGGACCGGTGGGAGTCCCCATGCATGCGCTACCAGTATGAATATGGAGCGTTGAAAGGCTGCGGTGGGTATCCCGGGAATTTCCACTTCATGACGGCAACTAAACATGGTTACGGCAACGGCCCACAACCCTCCTTGAAAGGCTTGTACTCCGGACTAACCTTGGCAAATGGGGACTTCGGGGATTACTCCGTACTTGCCTGCCCGGAGTATAACCGCTACGAGGGGGTGGACGATAGCGTCTGGATGCCGGTAGGCGGGGAGAAAGTCATTTGGGTGAAGAGGGATGGAGTCTTGGCCAAACGTATAAAGGAGGGAAGCAATGGAAAAAACTAAGTTGTACATCGTAATGCCGGCCTACAACGAGGCCGAAAACATTGAGGACGTGGTTAGGCAGTGGCATCCCGTTGCGGAAAAGATAAACAGCGGCGGGGATTCTTGCACCCTGGCCATCGCCAACGATGGGAGCAAGGACGGGACATGGCGGATGCTTGAGGGGCTCAAGGCGAAATATCCTTTGCTCGAACCGATAGACAAGCCCAATTCCGGGCATGGTGCCACGCTCATGTTCCTATACCGACATGCGCTGGAAAAAGGTGCGGACTACGTATTCCAAACCGACAGCGACGGGCAAACGCTCCCCGGCGAGTTTTGGCAGATGTGGGAGAATAGGGAGCAGGTCGCATTCCAGATAGGGACCCGCGGCGGAAGGCAAGACGGCATTGCCAGGGTGTTTGTCACCAAAACGTTGCGCTTCGTGGTGTGGCTGATGTTCAAGGTGTGGGTGAAAGACGCCAACACTCCCTTCCGGCTTATGGAGGCTAAGCGTCTCAAAGCCGTCATGGCTTACGTACCCAAGGATTTCTTCCTCGCAAACATAGCCATAGCGGCCATCGCAGTAAAGAAGCGGGAAAGCATCGCTTGGTATCCCATCACTTTCAGGCCGCGCCAGGGAGGGGTCAACTCCATCAATATGAGGAGGATATTCAAGATCGGGTGGAAGTCGCTGGGAGATTTCCGGCGTATCAACGGAATGGTGGAGTAGGGGGGCACTTGTAACCGTAAAAGGCCCGGTGAAACATGGGTGTAGTCCAAGTTCTTTGGTTGCGCCCGTGTTTCACCGGGCTTTTGTGGCACTTCCATCCATACGCTTTGCATGCCAAAGCGGTACGGATAAAAAAGAACCCGCTACTCTCACGAGCGGCGGGTTCCAAAACCTAAATCTTATGAAAAATTGAGAGAATAGAAACTTCACAGTCATTCAGGTCATTGTTTTACAAACAGTTATATTGGTTAAGCATAGAATTTGCCTATTCATATCCGCTTACCGGCAGTACCAGCGAGCTTTGTTTCACAGTGTCTATGACCGCGCTGTCGGCCCTTTCCGCCATCTTCATTCCGTCCACCCTTTCATAGCCGGCAATACCGATGGACTGCACACCTTGTTCGGGTGCGAGCAGAGCCTGGGAAGCGTTGCCCAGTGTTAAGACTATCGCAACCACGGCTGCTGCCTTGAACAGCGGTGCCAAGCTGCCGGCAAAGGATATCCTTTTGGCCTTGACCGGTTCGCCCTCTCCCACCATGGCGAGGATCTTTTCATCAAACCCATCGCGGATGGATTCCTTGGCGGCTGCGTTTTCGTACACGAACAACGGACGATACTCCAACAGGCTGGCCGGGATGTCGGCCTGACTGAAGAAAGCCCTCAGGATACCTTCCTCCTCAATGGTGGTCTGGCATTCCCAATACCTTTCAAGTAGTTGTTCTATGTATTTATAGTCCATAATCTTCTATCTTCTGAAACTTCTTCTTGACGGTTTGCCGCGCCCTGAATATGCTCACCTTCACCACGTCTTCCGATACGCCCATCACGGCCGCCACTTCCTTGTAGCTTTTGCCTTCAATGTCCCTCAGTTGCAGACATGTGCGCTGCTTTTCGGGCAGTGAGTCTATGAGCCTTTTCACAATCTCCACCTTGTCGGAGTGGGATGCGCTTTCGTATGGCGTGTATGCCGCATCTGCGTTCTCGCCCGGCATTGCGCTCAGCGGGATGTTCTGTGCGTCTTTCCTTTTCACCCTGTCAAGGGCAAGGTTTCTGCAGACAGCCGCGCTAAAGGCTTCTATGGAGTCTATCTCCTGCCAAGAGTCCCGCCTGGCCCACACTTTCAGCAGTGTGTCTTGCACCACGTCCTCGGCCTCTTCCCTGCTCACCGTTATGCGCAGTGCCAATCGGTAGAGCATGTCTTTCAGCGGTAGGACATCCTTGCGGAAACTTGTCGCCTTCATTCCGTTTCTGTATGTTTGACGATTGCAGGGTGGCTTTGTTACAATGGGGCTTCGTTTTTTATGCTTCTTTTACAATTTCCGTACCCGCAGCATTGTCTCCGATGTTTTCCGCCTGGGTTATTACCACGCTTCCCACCCCGTTTTCCACGGATTCCAATGCGTTTTCTATCTTGGGCAGCATGCCTCCGGCAACGGTTCCGTCAGCTTTCAGCCGTTCAAAGACGGCCCTGTCTATCCTCCTTATCACGCTCGCATCGTTTTCGGGGTCTGCCAGCACGCCGGGCTTTTCGAAGCAGTAAATCAGGGTTACGTCATATAGCCGGCACATGGCCTTTGCCACTGATGCAGCGATGGAGTCGGCGTTGGTGTTGAGCAGTGTGCCGGCGCCGTCGTGTGTCAGGGGGGCTATCACCGGCACTGCGGCGTCTTTGTCAAGCAGGCGTGCCATGCGGGTGGCATCCACCCTCCTTATGTCTCCCACGTAGCCGTAGTCCACACCGTCTTTTGGAGCCCTTTTTGCGCCCAATATGAGTCCCATGTCAGCCCCGGTGAGCCCCACAGCGTTGGTCTTGCGGGCTTGCAGTGCCGCCACTATGTTCTTGTTCACCAGTCCGGCGTAGACCATTGTGGCCACTTGCAGGGTGTCCTTGTCGGTTATGCGCCTGCCGTCCACCATCTTCGTTTCCATGCCGAGCCTTGTGGCCATTTCTGTTGCGGCCCTTCCTCCGCCGTGCACGAGAATCTTCTTGCCGCCTATGGCCGCGAACCTGTCCAAAAGTCCGCCCAGGCGTGCGGTGTCTTCCACCACAGCTCCGCCCACTTTCACTATCGTTAGCCGTTCCATCATTCCAAGTATGTGTATCCGTACAGCCCGGAGCGGTAGTTGGCAAGGAATTCCTTGCCCTCCTCCACGGAGACCCGCCCCTCTTTCACAATCTTCGTAACCCATGTTTCCAACTGCCTGACGAGCTTCTTGGGGTTGTACTGCACGTAGTCAAGCACGTCCTCCACCGTTTCCCCGTCGAAGACCTGGTCTATGTGGTACTTTCCGTCCTTCACGGAGATGTGCACAGCGTTGGTGTCTCCGAACAGGTTGTGCAGGTCTCCGAGTATTTCCTGGTAAGCCCCCACGAGGAACACCCCGAGGTAGTACATGTCGTTCTTCCTCTGCGTGTGCACGGGCAGCACGTTGGATATGCTGCGGTTTGTGACGAAGTTGGTTATCTTGCCGTCGCTGTCGCAGGTGATGTCTTGCAGGGTGGCTATGCGTGTGGGCCTTTCGTCAAGCCGCTGTATGGGGACAATGGGGAACACCTGGTCTATTGACCAGCTGTCCGTGAGCGACTGGAAGAGCGAGAAGTTGCAGAAATACTTGTCTGCCAGCAGCTTGTCTAATCCGCGCAGCTCTTCCGGCACGTGCTTTAAGTGTTTGGCCAGGGTGTTCACCTCACGGCACACGCTCCAGTACATGCGCTCTATCTCGGCCCGCGTCTTGAGGTCCACCAACCCGTGTGAGAACAAGTCCAGCGACTCCTCCCTTATCTGTTCGGCGTCGTGCCAGTTTTCCAGCATGTTGCGCTGGTTCAGGCTGTCCCATATTTCGTAGAGGTCTTTCACCAGCTGGTGGTCGTCCTGGTTGGGTTCAAAGGCTTCCGGCATTTCCGGCAGCGAGGCCGTTTCCAATACGTCTATCACCAATACGCTGTGGTGGGCGGCGAGCGAGCGTCCGCTTTCCGTTATCACGTTGGGGTGGGGTATTGAGTTCTTGTCCGCCGCGTCCACAAAGGCCGATATGCAGTCGTTGACGTACTCCTGTATGGTGTAGTTCACAGAACTCTCGCTGCTGGGCGAGCGCGTGCCGTCGTAGTCCACTCCAAGGCCGCCGCCGCAGTCCACGAAGTCCACCTTGTAGCCCATCTTGTGCAGCTGCACGTAGAATTGCGAGGCCTCCCTCAGTGCGGTCTGTATGCGGCGGATCTTGGTTATTTGGCTGCCGATGTGGAAGTGTATCAGCCGCAGGCAGTCGGCCAGGCCCTTCTGTTCCAGCATGTCTATGGCTTGTAGCAGCTCGGCGCTGGTAAGGCCGAACTTGCTTGCGTCCCCTCCGCTTTCCTCCCACTTGCCCGAGCCGCTGGAGGCCAGCTTTATGCGTATGCCTATGTTTGGCCTTACGTTGAATTTCTTGGCGGCCTTGGCTATCAGTTCCAGTTCGTTGAGCTTCTCTATCACAATGAAGATGCGCTTGCCCATCTTCTGGGCCAGCAGTGCCAGCTCTATGTAGCTCTGGTCCTTGTAGCCGTTGCACACTATGAGCGAGTCGCTCTGCCCCTGCACGGCTATCACTGCGTGCAGTTCCGGCTTGGACCCCGCCTCGAGGCCGAGGTTGAACTTGCGCCCGTGTGATATCACTTCTTCCACCACGGGTTGCATTTGGTTCACCTTTATGGGGTACACCACGAAGCTCTCCCCGCGGAAGCCGTATTCCTCGGCGGCTTTCTTGAAGCAGCTGGCGGTCTTCTCTATCCTGTTGTCGAGTATGTCGGGGAAGCGCAGCAGCACCGGCGGGGCCACGTCGCGCAGGGCCAGTTCGTCCATCACCTCCCGCAAGTCCACCATGGTGCCGTCCTTGCAGGGGTTCACGCACATGTCGCCCTTGTCGTTCACGTCGAAGTAGTTCACGCCCCACCCGGTTATGTTGTAGAGTTCGCGCGCGTCCTCAATCGTCCATTTCTTCATCGCTGTGTATAGTCGTGTATAGTCAGTGTGTGTTGCTTTTGTTTTTTTTCAACCCAATGTGTCCTACAATGGCCTTGGCCACAAATTCCCCCAGTTTTACGGGTACGGCGTTGCCGATCATTTGCTCCACATCCGATTTAGACCCCTTGAACTTGAAATCCGCCGGGAATGTTTGCACCATACTGCGTTCTTTAGTGGTTAGGGGCCTTAGCCCCTCCAGGCTGTCCACAGGATCGTTGGCGTGCAGTTTGTAGCCGTTGGGTATTGGACGGTTCACCCCGCGTATGGTGGGGCTTGGCTCATCTATGCTGAACACTCCTCGCCTGGCATACGAGCGTGGATGCCTGTAATAGTACTGCAATTTTAGGCTGTTGCCGAAATAGTCGCGCAAGGTTGTTTCTTTGGATGAAAGAAGATTTTCCAATGTGGTGTCCATAAATCCGTCTTTTTCGCATAGGTGTCCTATTAGGATAAACCTTTTTCTCCTTTGTGGCACGCCGCAAAGTGCTGAGTTCAGCGTGGCTTGAGTGAGTCCGTACCCCGCTTTGTGGAAAATGCCGCGTGCTTCCGACAGCTTACGCGTTTTCGTAATAGTTGCCACATTTTCCATAACGAACCACTTTGGGCGTATATCCCCCACTATGTTGGCGTATGACAATGTGAGATCTCCACGCCCGCCATCTTCGTTCCTTTTCCCGGCACTGCTGAAATCTTGGCATGGCGGGTCTCCTATTATGATATCCGGGCAGAACTTCCCTACGGCTTCCACAGATGCTTGCCTGTCTGCCAGGTCTATTTTTATGGCTGGGTGTCCGAAGTTAGCTCTATAAACGTCCAAGGCCGCCTCCCACTTGTCAAAAGCCGCAGCGACGTGGAATCCCGCGTTCTCAAAGCCCAAGCTGAGTCCGCCGCAGCCGCAAAACAAATCTACCGTAGTCATCTTTTAAGGATTTGAATTGAGTTTGGTAAAAAGGTCAGGACTGCCGGCTATGACTGCGTCAAACCTGCGCTCTGGACTGAGCAAGTCTTGTCCCCCACCGAGGATTATGTTTTGTATCTCAAACTTACTTATCCTGGGGTGTGAGAGCTCACTGCAATGTAAGAAAGGCCATGTGGCATTGCCGCTCATGGCGAAAGCCTTGTCGTTGGCGAATGCGTAAGAATGCAGTTTTATAATCCTTACATAGTCAAACTGCCCGTAGATGGCATAGTCGAACAGCATTCGGTATATCCATACTATGGTTCTCATAGGGCGGCTTATTGTGGTTGGGGTGTCCTTGTCGTAAGACATGCAAAGGCTTATCAAAGCCAAGTCTGACCACACGAAGGCATCCAGGCAGTCATCTGCGAGTTGCATCTTTGCCCCGATGGTCTTCCATACGGGTTGTAGCACAAGCGGACGCTGGCTTTTCCCTATGGCTTTTGAAACAGACAAGACGGATTCTTTTATGGCTCCATAGTGTGGCAGCACGCTGTCCATCTCTTCCCAATGGTTTATTTGTGGGACAGAGGAAAGGATTCCGTGTAGTTCATTGCGCCCCTTTTCGTCAGCGAAGTAACTGCAAAGGCTGCATACGAGGAAGCATATTGTAGGGGGCCTCACCACAATCTCGCAACCGTATAGGTTTTCGTCCTTTTTCTTTGTTGTGTTGTCTGGCAGAGCCGTAAGTTTCACCTCCAGTCCGCTTAAGGCTTGGTTTGAAGAAGAGTCTGTCATTACGAGGTCTGTCTTTTCACGCTTGCCCGTATAGAATTTTTCAAAGGCCGGGTATCACGCTTCGAAGTTGTAAAACGCATTTTCTGCGAGAGGGTCTATGCCGAATAGCTCGGTGGCGCTTATGTGTCCGTGTTCAACACATCCTTCTCCGTTTGCGTACAGATACACCGGCTGTATGCCCTTTGAGTGCATGTATGCCACCAACGAAGCGGGGAACGAGCTGTTGAACTGGTTCTTTTCCCAATAGTAAGCATCGGTGTAGTCCCGGCTTGAATTGTTGTGGGTTTGGCCGAATAGGCCTGGTGTCTGTCCTTTCTCCATCTTTAAGCGCTTATATCCCGAGCAGCCTGCGTGCGGCCTCCACGGACAGGCCTATCTTGCCGCGGTTGTCCATCAGGTCCACGTCCAGTGTGTGCTTGGCGCGGCAGTAGTATTCCTCGCGGGCGGCCAGCTGCTCCCTTATGAATGTCAGCAGCTCACCCGGCGTTTTCCCGGCTATGAGCGGCCTGACGGTGCGGCCCATGGCCAAGTGGGCGCAGAGCACCTCGGGGCTGGCTTTCAGGTATACCGTGTCGCCCTGGCGGTTGAGGTAGTCCATGTTGTCGAAGTGGCAGGGGGTGCCGCCCCCGCAGCTCACTATCACGTTTTCAAACTCGGCCACCTCGTGCAGCATCTCCCTCTCTATGGCGCGGAAGCCCCCCTCGCCCTTCTCGGCGAATATCTCGCTCACTTTCCGGCGCATGCGCGTCTCTATGTACCAGTCCAGGTCGTAAAACGGCATGCCGGTGGCCTTTGACAGGGCGTAGCCCACCGTGGTCTTGCCCGCGCCCATGTAGCCTATGAGGATTATCCGCCGCATTCCGGTTGCGTCAGGCTTTCGCCTTGGCCTTGGCCTTGGGCGACTTTTCCACAATCTCCATGCACTGCTCGAATGTCAGCCCGGCTGCGGCCTCTTGCATTTCCTTGGGTATGCGGTAGTTCTTGCCGCCGTGCAGTATGTAGGGGCCGAAGCGGCCGTTCCTCACCTCCGTGCCGGGGGCTTGGGCGAACGACTTGATGTGGCTCCTGGCTTCCTGCTCCCTTTTCTTTTCTATCAGGGCCACGGCCTCTTCTATGGTTACCGCAGTGGGGTCGGCCCCCTTGGGCAGTGAGGCGTACTTGCCGTTGTGCTGCACGTATGGTCCGAAGCGGCCGGAGCCGATCCTCACCTCCGCCCCTTCGTACTGGCCCACGGTCTTGGGCAGCTTGAACATTTCCAGTGCGTCTTCCAACGTAACCTCGTCCATTCCCTTGCCGGTGGGCAGCTGCGCGAACCGCGGCTTCTCCTTGTCGCCGGCCGAGCCTATCTGCACCACCGGGCCGTAGCGGCCTATCTTCACGAACACGGGCTTGCCCGTGCCCGGCTCCGTGCCTATCTGCCGTTCGCCGGCCTTGTGCTGCGACCGGCTGCTGAGGGCTTGCTGCACGCTCTGCTCGAAGCCCTTGTCGAAGCTGCGCAGCATTTCCGTCCAGTCTTCTCCGCCCTCGGCTATGCTGTCAAACTGCCGCTCCACCTTGGCGGTGAAGTTGTAGTCCATTATCTCGGGGAAGTTTTCCGTGAGGTAGTCGTTCACCACGGTGCCTATGTCCGTGGGCACGAGCTTTCCCTTCTCCCTGCCCACGGTCTCCGTCCTTGTGCCGGGCGTTATCCGCCCTCCGCTCAGGCGGTCTGTGCTGAACACCACGCTCTCCCCGCCGCTTTCACCCTTGGCCACGTACTCCCTCTGCTGTATGGTGCTTATGGTGGGGGCGTATGTGGATGGGCGGCCTATGCCCAGCTCTTCCAACTTCTTGACGAGGCTGGCCTCGGTGTACCTCGGGGGGGCCTGGCTCACCCTCTCCGCCGACACTATCTCGGCGGCTTCCAAGGGCATGCCCTCCGCCAGCGGCGGCAGCGACCGCACGGCCCCCTCGCCCTGTCGGTCGTCGTCCGTGCCCTCTATGTACACTTTCAGGAAGCCGTCGAACACTGTGGTCTCGCCCGTGGCCACGAAGCGTTCCTCCGCCCCCGACACGCTTATGGCCGCAGTGGTCTTCTCTATGCGTGCGTCCGCCATCTGGCTGGCTATGGTCCGTTTCCACACCAGTTCGTAGAGCTTTTTCTCCTGGGGCGTGCCGTCCACTGTGCGGGCGGCCATGTCGGTGGGCCTTATGGCCTCGTGCGCCTCCTGCGCCCCCTTGGCCTTGGTGTGGTAGTTGCGCACCTTGGAGTATTCCGCCCCCCAGGCCTGCTCCACCTGCGCCTTGCTGGCGGCCAGGCACAGCTTGGAGAGGTTCACGCTGTCCGTCCTCATATAAGTTATAAGCCCGCCCTCGTAGAGCTTCTGCGCCACCATCATGGTCTGCGACACTGAGAAGCCGAGCTTGCGGGCGGCTTCCTGCTGCAGCGTGGACGTGGTGAACGGCGGCGCCGGCGAGCGTTGCAGCGGCTTCTTGGCCACGCTCTCCACGGCGAATCCCGCCTTGGCGCACTTTTCTAAGAACGCGGCCGCCTCTTCGCGCGTGGCGAATCGGCGGTCCAGTTCGGCCTTCACCTCGGCCCCTCCGCCGGCCGGTGTGAACACCGCCGACACCCGGTAGTAGGTCTCGCGGGCGAAGGCCTGTATCTCCCTCTCCCTTTCCACTATGAGCCTTACGGCCACGCTCTGCACCCGGCCGGCCGACAGGGCCGGCTTCACCTTGCGCCACAGCACGGGCGAGAGCTTGAAGCCCACAATGCGGTCGAGCACGCGGCGGGCCTGCTGCGCGTCCACCAGGCCCATGTCTATGCGCCTGGGCGACCCTATGGCCGCGAGTATGGCGCCCTTGGTGATTTCGTGGAACACGATGCGGTTGGTCTTTTCGCCGTCCAGGCCCAACACCTCGCACAGGTGCCACGATATGGCCTCCCCCTCTCGGTCTTCATCGGAAGCGAGCCACACGGTCTTTGCCGCCTTTGCCGCCTTTGCCAGCTCGGCCACCACCTTCTTCTTGTCGTCCGGCACCACGTAGTGCGGCTCGAGGGTGTCTCGGTCTATGCTCAGCTCGTGCTTCTTCAGGTCGCGTATGTGCCCGTAGGAAGACATCACCTTGTAGTCCTTCCCTAAGAACTTCTCTATCGTCTTGGCCTTTGCGGGGCTCTCCACAATCACTAAGTTGTCTTGCATGTATGGTCTTGCTTTGCGCTTTTCGGGCAGCAAAGTTACCATATTTCGCACACACCTTATTAAGGCCGCAGCAAGATTGCCGCCCCGGCCCGGCTGGTGCGGCTCCCTTTGCAGTACCACGCCCCGGTACTGTCGGTACCACGCCTTGGTAATGTTTGTACCACGCCTTGGTACTGTTTGTACCACGCCTTGGTACCGCCCGGGAGGGCTTAGCCAAATAACCGCTACCTTTGCAGCGGCTACCGCACAGATGGAAAGGAAAGGCAAGGTGCTGATATTCGTGGCGCACGTGCCTGGGAACGACAAGTTGGCCACGATGCGTGAATACCTTGATTTCCACAAGGATTCCGCTGCCAAGATGTCTGTGTCGGTAAACAATTACGAGGGGTTCGGCGGTGTTGCCATACTGAACGACTATGGGACGTTTATGGAAAAGGTGTGCCACCGGATCCTCAGCCTTTGAAATCACAACCATAGCATGATAAAGTCATTGAAGGCGCGGCTGCTGCCGCAACAGGCGGCTTCGGAGCAGTCGCTGGCCGTGTATTTCGCCGGCGAGCTGGCCGTGGACCCGTCCAGGGTAAAGGCGGTGAGGGTTTCCAAGCGCAGCATAGATGCGCGCCGCCGCACGGTGTACGTGGGGATAGAGGCGGAGGTGTTTGTGGACGAGACGCCGTCAAGGCCCGTTTGCGAACCTGTTGAGTACGGAGACGTGTCGGCCGCGCCGCCCGTGGTGGTGGTCGGGGCTGGGCCTGCGGGGCTGTTTGCCGCGCTCAGGCTCGTGGAGCTCGGGCTGCGCCCCGTGGTGGTGGAGCGGGGAAAGGACGTGAGGGAGCGAAAGGCCGACCTCGCCATGATTCCGCGCAGCCAGCAGGTGGACCCCGAGAGCAACTACAGCTTCGGCGAGGGCGGGGCGGGGGCCTATTCTGACGGCAAGCTGTACACCCGATCCAAGAAGCGCGGCGACACCCGCCGGGTGCTTGAAACCCTTTGCCGGCACGGGGCCCCGGAGGGAATCCTCTCCGATGCAAGGCCGCACATAGGCACGGACAAGCTGCCGGCGGTGATAGAGGCCATAAGGAATACCATAATATCTTCCGGGGGGGAGGTGCGCTTCGGCACGAAGATGACCTCTTTGTTGACCGGGCCGGGCGGGGCTGTGGAGGGGATTAGGGCCGTGGTGCCGGAAACCGGAGCGGAGATGGAGCTGCGCGGCCCTGTGATATTGGCCACAGGCCACAGCGCACGCGATGTGTATTCCTATTTGGACGCAGCCGGGGTGGCCATGGAAGCCAAGGGGATAGCCGTGGGAGTGAGGGTGGAGCACCCCTCTGCGCTAATAGACCGGATACAATACCACAGCCGCGAGGGTAGGGGCGAGTATCTGCCGGCGGCCGAGTACGTGTTCAAGGCGCAGGTGGACGGCCGCGGGGTGTACAGCTTCTGCATGTGCCCGGGGGGAGTCGTGGTGCCGGCCGCCTCGGGGCCTGGGCAGATAGTGGTGAACGGCATGAGCCCGAGCCACCGCGGCACGAAGTGGAGCAACAGCGGCATGGTGGTGGAGACGCGCCCGGAAGACGTGCCGGGCGGCGGAGTGCTGAAAATGATGGCGTGGCAGGAGGAAATGGAGCGGCTCTGCTGGCAGCAGGGGAACATGCGGCAGACAGCCCCGGCGCAGCGCATGGCCGACTTCGTGGCCGGCCGGGTGGGCAGTACGCTGCCTGCCACGAGCTACCAGCCGGGGCTGATACCCTCGCCGTTGCACTTCTGGCTGCCGCAGGGCATAGCCGGCCGGTTGAGATCCGCTTTCGCAGCTTTCGGCAAGTCGGCCCGTGGCTTCCTCACCAACGAAGCCGCAGTGATAGCCGTGGAGACGAGGACGTCGGCCCCGGTGAGGGTGTTGCGCGACCCCTCCACCTTGCAGCACGTGGGCCGCCCTGGGCTGTTCCCCTGCGGCGAGGGCGCCGGGTACGCCGGCGGCATAGTGTCGGCGGCCATGGACGGTGGGAAGTGCGCCGAAGCCGCGGCCGCCTATTGTTCGGCTATGTAGATGTATGCGGTGAAAGCCACGAGCAAGGCCGCAAGCAAGCAGCCTACCCACCACAGCCTTGCGAAGAACTTCTTGCGCCGGCGGCGTGCCCCTATGGCGCGCATCTTGGCTTTTTCTTCCTTGTCTTCGTAATGTCCGCAGCCTGCACGGCTGCGGACATGTGCGTTTTCCGAATGTGCCATTCCGAATGTGTCAGGTGAAAGCCACCGTGAGCCCGGCCATTACGATGCTCACCATGGACATTAGCTTTATTAGTATGTTGAGGCTCGGCCCGGAGGTGTCCTTGAAGGGGTCGCCCACGGTGTCGCCCACTATCGTGGCCTTGTGGCACTCGGAACCCTTCCCGCCGAAGTGCCCCTCTTCCACCATCTTCTTGGCGTTGTCCCAGGCGCCGCCGGCGTTGGCCATGAACACTGCGAGGGTGAACCCGGCCGCCAGGCCGCCCACGAGCAGGCCCATCACGCCGCCCACGCCGAGTATCAAGCCCACGGCCACGGGTATGGCTATGGCGAGCAGCGAGGGCACTATCATCTCCTTCTGCGCCGAGCGGGTGGATATCTCCACGCAGCGGCCATAGTCGGGCGTGGCCTTGCCTTCCAAGATCCCCTTTATCTGCTTGAACTGCCGGCGCACTTCCTCCACCATCGACTGTGCTGCGCGGCCCACTGCGCCCATCGTCAGGCCGCAGAAAAGGAACGCCGCCATGGCCCCGATGAAGGCCCCCACGAGCACCTTGGGATTCATCAGCGTTACCTGGAAGTGGTTCATGAAGTCGGGTATGGTGGCGTCTGCCGCGTCTATGGCGTTCCCCCCGAGGTCGGTCATGGTGGCTCCCACGCGGTGCATGGCTATTTTCACCTCTTCTATGTACGAAGCCAGCAGGGCCAGCGCTGTGAGAGCCGCAGACCCTATGGCGAAGCCCTTGCCGGTGGCGGCTGTGGTGTTGCCGAGCGCGTCGAGCGCGTCCGTGCGCTTCCTCACCTCTGGGCCCAGCTCGCTCATCTCGGCGTTTCCGCCTGCGTTGTCGGCTATGGGGCCGTATGCGTCAGTGGCCAGGGTTATGCCCAAGGTGGAGAGCATGCCCACGGAGGCTATGCCTATGCCGTAGAGCCCGCGCGATATGCTGCCGGCCTCCATGGAGAGGTCGAAGCCGTTGGCGAACATGTAGCTGAGCATTATGGCCACGGATATTGTTGCCACGGGTATGCAGGTGGAAATCATGCCGGTGCCTATGCCTTTTATTATCACCGTGGCGGGCCCCGTCTGCGACGATTCGGATATGCGCTGGGTGGGCTTGTAGGTGTGCGATGTGTAGTACTCCGTGGCCTGCCCTATGACAACCCCCGCCACAAGGCCGCTGAGTACGGAGAACGAGGTGCCCAGCCAGTTGTCAAGCCCCAGCAGGTACAGTATGGCGAAGGTGGCCGCAGCTATTAGCACCGCGCTCACGTTGGTGCCCAGGCCCAGGGAGCGGAGCAGGTCTTTCATGGTGGCCCCCTCCTTGGTCCTGACGGTGAATATGCCTATGAGTGAAAGGAATATGCCCACCGCGGCTATTATCATGGGCGCTATCACGGCTTTGAGCTGCATGTCGCCGTTTAGGGCGAATGCCGTGGCGCCGAGCGCGGCTGTGGACAGTATGGAGCCGCAGTAGCTCTCGTATAGGTCAGCTCCCATCCCGGCCACGTCTCCCACGTTGTCTCCCACGTTGTCGGCTATGGTGGCGGGGTTTCGCGGGTCGTCTTCCGGTATGTTGGCTTCCACCTTGCCCACGAGGTCAGCCCCCACGTCTGCCGCCTTGGTGTAGATGCCGCCGCCCACGCGTGCGAAGAGGGCCTGTGTGGAGGCCCCCATGCCGAAGGTGAGCATGGTGGTGGTGATGGTTATGAGCGAGGCTTTCTCACCCTCGTAGAAATAGCTTAGGATTAAGAACCAGAGGGCGATGTCCAAAAGGCCAAGGCCCACGACCACGAGGCCCATTACCGCGCCGCTGCGGAAGGCTATCCTAAGGCCGCGGTCCAACCCGGACCGTGCCGCAGCCGCTGTGCGCGCCGAGGCGTAGGTGGCGGTCTTCATGCCGAAGAAACCGGCCAGGCCGCTGAACAAGCCCCCGGTGAGGAAGGCGAAGGGCACCCACGGGTTTTGGGCTTCCATCACATAGGCCATGAAAGCGAACACGGCGGCCAGGACGATGAATACTATCAGCACCACCTTGTACTGCTGTTTGAGGTAGGCCATGGCGCCCTTCCTTACGTGGGAGGCTATCTCCCTCATGCGGTCTGTGCCCTCGTCCTCGCCCAGCATGGAGCGGAAGAAGTGCCAGGCCATGGCTAATGCCGCGATGCTTGCCACGGGCACGAGCCAGAATGCTGCTGGAATGTTCATAGGTATGGTTTTAAGGTTTTAGGTTGGTTTGCGGTGTTCAGAAGCGGAACGACAGTTGCGCGTCCACCATGTCGTAGTTGTGCTGTGCGGCCGTGCGGTCGTTCACCCTAACGTATTCAATACTTGTGTGTATGCCCTTGCAAGGTATCCAGTTCAGGCCCGCCTCGTAGTTGGTGTGCGCCGATGCCCAGTCGGCCTGGTTGCGGTATGTGTCGTAGCGTGCCTTGGCGTACAGTTTCCCGTCTACGATGGGGGCTATCACGGCGGCGTACCAGCCGTCCGCCTTCTCGTTCTTGGCAGACAGGGTGCAGTCGGATGCTTCCGGTCCGTCAGCGTCCTGCAAAGTCTTGGCGAAGGCCTTGCCGGTGCTGTGTATGTATTCAGCACGGAAAGTCCACCCGGCTGTGGCGTAGTCTGCGCTTATGGCGTACCGGTGCCTTGGCAGGCTCCGTACTCCGCTGCGCTGCACCCCGTCTTCCGTCCACGTTCCCTTGCGTGCGTACGACCCTTCCCAGCCGAAGGCCCCTATCCTCATGCCTTTCACGGGCATTATCCAGAAGCCGCCTATGATGTCTTTGCGTTGGTCCACGTCGCCGGTGTTTATCCCCTGCCCGTTGAACACTCCTGCCTGGTAGTGTAGCAAAGGCCGCCCGGCTGCGTTTTTCAGCAGGTCGCCTTGCAGTTGCACGCCTATGTCGCGCCCGTTGGAGGAGTGTTCGCCCGTGCGGTCGGAGAAACCAGCCAAGGCCATTACCGCCTGTGAGTATCCCATGAAGCCCTGGTCTATGGGGTGCAGCGGGTTTTCAAAGGAGAACGGCCGCTTGAATTGCCCCACCTTTACGCACATGGAAGGCAGCCGCTGCCATTCCACGAACATGTCCACTATGCGCGGGGAAAGGCTAAGGGACGACGTGTTGCCGTTGAGCTGCGCTTGCGTCTTCCAATAGAAGTCGCGGCCTATGCGGCCGTCAAGCGTGAGCCTGAAAAACCTCATGCCGAACGTGTTCCCCTCGGCACCTTCCTTGCCGGTGTATTGGTATTGCGTGGTTACGAAGCCGGAGGCCTTTATGTGGTCTGTCCAGCTGCTTTTTTTCTCCTGCGCAGTGGCCGTGGCCGCCATTAGGGCCAGCGCCGCCGCAGTTATTGTTTTCCTCATAGTATTCCGTTTTGTGCAGTTGCGGTTTCCCGCCTTTTGCTGCGTGTGTTTCATTCAAATACGTCTTCTATCCCGATTTCCCCTCCGCTTTCGTCAGCGGATATGCATGGGTTGTATTTCTCTGGCAGTCCGAAAGACACTTGCGGGTCGTAGCCCAGTGCCTTGTCGGCATAGACCTTTTGCATGTATATGGCCCAGACTGGCAGTGCCATTGAGGCGCCCTGCCCCATGCTCATGGCTGAGAAGTGTATGTCCCTCTCGTCTCCGCCCACCCAGCAGCCGCTCACGAGCTGCGGGGTGAAGCCAATGAACCATGCGTCTGAGTTGTCGTTGGTGGTGCCGGTCTTGCCGCCTATCTCGCCCTGCATGCCGTACCGGTAGCGGAGACGCCCGGCTGTGCCGCCGTCCACCACCCCTTGCAGCAGCACGAGCATCTTGTCTGCGCTTTCGGAGCTTATCACCTCGTTCACCCTCGGCTGGAAGGTGGCTATGACGTTGCCGTCCCGGTCTTCTATGCGCTCCACGAACAGCGGCGCAGTCCTTATGCCGCGGTTGGGGAAGGTGGTGTAGGCGCTTACCATTTCGGCCACGGAGATGTCGCAGGGGCCCAGGCAGAGGGCCATGGATGGGTGTATGCCCGGCGTGGTTACGCCGAACTGCCTTAGCAGGGTGAGGAACTGTCGCGGGTTTAGCTTGCTCATAAGGTAGGCGGAGATCCAGTTGTTGGACTGTGCCAGCCCCCATTTCAATGTTACCATCTGCCCGTATCGGCTGTGGCTGGCGTTGCGCGGTGTCCACGGCTTGCCCGCCACCATGTAGGTCTGCTGGCGGTTCTGTGCCAGGTCGCAGGGCGAGAAGCCGTTTTCCATGGCCAAGGAGTACAATAGCGGCTTTATGGTGGAGCCCACTTGCCGCCGCCCTCCGGTGGCCATGTCGTACATGAAGTTGGAGAAATCAGTTCCGCCCACGTAGGCCCTAACCTTGCCGGTGGCAGGTTCCATGCTGAAGAAGCCGGCGCGTAGGAACGACTTGTTGTGGCGTATGGAATCTATCGGAGACATTACGGTGTCCGCCATGCCCCGGTATGTGAAGACAGACATTTCCACCGGTGTCTTGAAAGCCCGGTTTATATCCTCTTCCGATGCCCCGGCGGCTTTCATAGCCCTATACCTTTCGCTCTGCCTTTTTGCCCTTTCAAGGGCTTTGCGTGCCGCGCCGGCCTGCATGCCCTTATGGTATGGGGCGTTGGGGTTGCCGCGCATTTCCTTTTCAAACTCCCTTTGCAGGTATTTCCCCACGTGCTGCCCCACGGCTTCTTCGGCGTAGCGCTGCATCCTCGTGTCAAGGGCTGTGTACACTTTCAGGCCGTCCGTGTATATGTTGTAGGGCGAGCCGTCTTTCTTGAAGTTCTTGTTGCACCATCCGTAGAGCGGATCTGTGGCCCATGCTGCGGAGTCGGCTGAGTATTGCGCCATGTTCCACGAGGGGTAGGCTGAGGGCTCCGGCCTTTTGGCAGTCATGTAAGTGCGCAGGAATTCCCGGAAATAGGCCCCTGCCCCGTCTTTGTGGTCGGCACGGCGGAAGTTCAGTTTAAGGGTGTCCGCCTTGCAGGAGTCCGCCTGCTCCCTTGTGAGGTATCCGGCCTTCTGCATTTGGCTTATCACCACGTTGCGGCGTGCCTTGCTCCTTTCGGCGTTGCGCACGGGGTTGTAGTAAGACGGGTTTTTGCACATTCCCACGAGTGTGGCGGCCTCGGTTATGGTCAGGGTTGAGGGGTCTTTGCCGAAGTAGGTGGCGGCGGCGTTTTTAATGCCCACTGCGCTGTGTAGGAAGTCGAAGTAGTTGAGGTAAAGCGCAATTATCTCCTCCTTGGTGTAGAACCGTTCCAGCTTCACGGCTATGACCCACTCTATGGGCTTCTGCATAAGCCTTTCCACCTTGCTGCCGGCCGTGGCTGAATAGAGCTGCTTGGCGAGCTGCTGTGTTATGGTGGAGCCTCCGCCGGCGTTGGCCTTTCCCAATAAGCCGCGTTTCACCACGGCCCGCCCCAAAGCGTAGAAGTCTATGCCGGAATGGTCGTAGAAACGGATGTCTTCCGTGGCTACGAGGGCGTGCACCACGTGCGGGGAAATTTTGGAATAGGGCACGCTGATGCGGTTCTCCTTGTTGATGTTCCAGGTGCCTATCACCTTGCCGTCTGAGGAATACACCTGCGTGGCAGAGCGGTTTATGGGGTTTTGCAGGTCTTCTATGGGCGGCATGTAGCCGATGAGACCCGTCCATATGGCAGCAAAAGCCCCCGCTGCGGCGAGTATCGCGGCAACGAAGCACCCCCACATTATATATATTAGTCTCTTTCCCATAACAAAAAGCCGGGTTTCCTTTCGGAAGCCCGGCGGCAAAGTTATGTAAATAAACCTTTAGCCACCCCGCGTTTGTTAACAAAAGGCAGGGTGGAGAGGGTCATCCACGGCTTATCATACGAAGGAATTCCTCCTCTCCAATGATTTCAACGCCGAGCTTTCCGGCCTTTTCCAATTTCGCCGGCCCCATGTTTTCGCCGGCAAGCACGAACGAAGTCTTTGAACTTATGGATGAGCTGTTACGGCCGCCGTTGGCTTCCACCATGGCCTTGTATTCATCGCGGCTGTGCAAAGAGAAGACCCCGCTTACAACCACGGACTTCCCTGCGAGGGCGTCTCCCATGCTTTGCAGCTGTTCCTCGCCCATGGCCATTTGCAGCCCGGCACTGCGGAGCCTTTCCACTTGCGTGCGTCCTTCTTCGCTTGCAAAGTAAGACACGATGCTCTCGGCTATGGCTTCCCCAATGCCGTCCACGCCCATCAGTTCCTCTTTGCCGGCCGATGCTATGGAATCCATGTCTTTGAAACGGCGGGCAACGAGCTTGGCCGAGGTCTCGCCCACGAAGCGTATCCCCAAGGCGAACAGCACCCTTTCAAAAGGCACCTCCCGAGACTTGTCAATGGCCGCAATTATCTTGGCCGCCGACTTGGCACGCGTTCCCCCGGGGTCAATGTCCTTTGCGGTTAGGCCGTAAAGGTCGGCTGGGGTTTTCACAGCTCCGGCGGCATACAGCGCGGCCACGGTTTCCGGCCCTAACGAACTAATATCCATAGCTTTCCGTGATATGAAATGCTCAATCCGCCCCTTTGCCTGGTTGGGGCATGATAGTCCATTGGGGCAGTAGTGTGCAGCTTCGCCGTCGTATCTTACGAGCTTGGCACCGCACTCAGGGCATTCCACGGCAAAGGCCACCGGGAGAGCCCCGGGTGTGCGTGCTTCTTTATCCACACCCACTATCTTAGGTATTATCTCCCCGCCTTTCTCCACGTATAGGTAGTCTCCCTCGTGCAGGTTGAGAGATGCTATGAAGTCTGCGTTGTTGAGCGTGGCGCGCCTAACGGTGGTGCCAGACAGCAGCACCGGCTGCATGTTGGCCACGGGTGTTACCGCCCCGGTGCGTCCCACTTGGTAGTCTACGGACAGCAGCCTTGTGCGTGCTTTCTCAGCTTTGAACTTGTACGCTATCGCCCACCTCGGGCTTTTGGCCGTGGAGCCGAGCGCACGCTGCTGCCGCGCCGAGTTCACTTTGAGTACCACCCCGTCCGTGGCCACGGGTAGCGAACTTCGCAGTGAGTCCCACTTCCCTATGAAGGCCATAACGTCTTGCAGTGTTGCGGCCTTTTCCATATCCCCACTCACCTTGAAGCCCCATCCGCGTGCTTCCTCCATGTTTTCAAAATGGCCGTCGTGGGGTGGCGTGTCGGCCAAAAGGTAATAGAGGTAGCAGTCCAAACGCCTTTCAGCCACCGCCTTCGGACTTATGCTTTTAAGTGTCCCGCTTGCGGCGTTCCTCGGGTTGGCCAGTGGCTGCTCGCCTCGTGCTTCCCTTTCAGCGTTTATGCGGTTGAACTCATTCCATGGCAGTAGAACCTCCCCCCTCATCTCAAAGTTTGCCGGGTGCCCTCCGTGTTGCAACTCCAATGGTATGGAGCGTATGGTGCGCACATTGGCCGTAACATCGTCGCCGTTCACCCCATCCCCTCTCGTGGCTGCGCACTTAAGCTTCCCATTTTCGTAAGAGAGCGAGATGGACAGCCCGTCATATTTCAGTTCGCAGCACACCTCAAAAGGTTCTCCCCCGAGACCTTTCGCCACGCTGCCGTACCAATCCTCCACGTCTTCCGGGCTATATGTGTTGGCTAAGGACAGCATCGGGCGTTTGTGAGCCACCTGCCTGAAATTGCCGTCAAGGTCGCTTCCCACACGCTGAGTGGGAGAATCGGGGTCTGCCATTTCAGGGTGTGCGGCTTCCAAGGCCGCAAGTTCTGACATCAGCGCGTCAAACTCAAAGTCGGTGATGGTGGGCGCTGCCAGCACATAGTAGTAGTGGTTGTGTTTGTGAAGTTCTTTCCTAAGCTGCGAAATCCGTTCCTTGTCGCTTTGTGGAGACATCTCTTTTGCGTTGTTGTTATGGAATATGAAACAGACATGTCCCCTATTTATTGCCTGGCGAGTGGGAAAAGGCTGTGGCGGCGGCAAACTGGCAGTCCTTTTTTGCCGCGAAAGCGGTTAAATCTTGTTACTTTTGCGCCCATACGGAAATAAGCGAAAGAATGAAAGTCTTGAAATTCGGGGGAACATCGGTGGGTACGCCGGCCAGCGTTGCCGCAGTTAGGGCTATTGTGGAACGTGAAGCGGAAAGCCAGCAGGTGGCTGTGGTGGTGAGCGCGCTCGGAGGGGTTACCGACCGCCTAATAGCCATTGCCAACACGGCCAAGGCCGGTGACGCGGCTTGGCGGGAAATGTTTGGCGAGGTGGCGGCAAGGCATCGCTCCATGGCTTCGGCCGTGATAGCCGACAAGCGTTCCGCCGAAGCCGTGATATCCGAAATGGACACCCTCCTTGAACAGCTTGGGAGCTTGTATTCGGGGGTGTTCCTGCTGCACGATCTCAGTCCAAAGACCCTTGACGCGATAGTGAGTTACGGAGAGCGGCTCAGTTCGCGCATAATAGCCAAGGTGGTGGCGGGTGCTAAGTTGATAGACTCCCGTACAATAATAAAAACGGAGAGGAAGGGAGGGCGCAACACCCTTGACAGCGACCTCACCAACAGATTGGTGCGCGAGGCATTCAGCCCGATGCCGCCGGTAGCAGTGTTGCCCGGTTTCATAAGCAAGGACCGGGACACAGGGGAAAACACAAACCTGGGTCGGGGTGGGTCAGATTACACTGCGGCCATAATAGCGGCAGCTCTCAACGCCGAAGTGCTTGAAATATGGACGGATGTGGACGGATTCATGACGGCCGACCCGAAGGTGATACGCTCGGCTTACACCATAAGCGAGCTGAGCTACGTGGAAGCGATGGAACTGTGCAACTTCGGGGCAAAGGTGGTGTATCCGCCCACGATATACCCGGTGTGTGTGAAGAACATACCGATAAGGGTGAAGAACACGTTCAACCCAGACTCGCCCGGCACGGTAATCAAAGACCGGGTGCGCAACGACCAAAAGCCCATCAAGGGCATATCCAGCATAAGCGGCACCACGCTTATAACGGTAACAGGCTTGTCCATGGTGGGAGTAAGGGGGGTGAATAGGAGGATATTCACCACTTTGGCAGACAACGGGATAAGTGTCTTTATGGTGTCCCAGGCTTCTTCGGAAAACTCGACATCCATAGGTGTAAGGGATGAAGATGCAGACGAGGCGGTGAGGGTGCTAAACGAGGAATACGCCGAGGAAATATCCACCGGGGCTATGTTCCCCATGCACGCAGAGAGCGGACTGGCCACAATAGCCATTGTGGGCGAAAACATGAAGCACACCCCGGGCATAGCTGGAAAGCTGTTCGGGACCCTGGGACGCAGCGGCATCAGTGTGATAGCGTGCGCGCAGGGGGCATCGGAGACAAACATATCGTTTGTAGTGGACGGCAGGTCCCTTAGGAAGTCGCTCAATGTGCTGCACGACTCATTCTTCCTTTCCGAATACAAGGTGCTGAACCTCTTCCTCTGCGGCGTGGGTACCGTTGGTGCTAAGCTGATAGAGCAGATAAGGCAGCAGAGGGATAAGCTGATGGAACACAACCGTCTGAAACTGAACGTGGTGGGGATCGCCAACAGCAGTAGGGCAGTGTTTTCAAGGGAGGGCATAAACCTTGACCGATACGAAGAGTTGCTAAACGCAGCCGGGCAGAGCGACAGCGCGAAACTTAGAGACGGCGTTGTAGGGATGAACATATTCAACAGCGTGTTCGTGGATTGTACGGCAAGCAGGGAAGTGGCCGAACTATACCAGCCGTTGTTGGAACACAACATAAGCGTGGTGGCTGCCAACAAGATTGCAGCCTCCTCAGACTACGGAGACTACCTTAGGTTGAAAGAGACCGCGCTGGCAAGGGGTGTGAAGTTCCGTTTTGAGACAAACGTGTGTGCCGGCTTGCCCATCATCGGGACTATAAACGACCTGCTGAACTCGGGAGACAAGATATTGAAAATAGAGGCGGTGCTCAGCGGCACGCTCAATTTCATCTTCAACGAATTGTCCGCAGACGTGCCTTTCTCTGAAACCGTACGCAGGGCGAAAGAGCAAGGATACAGCGAGCCGGATCCGAGGATAGACCTAAGCGGTACCGATGTGGTGAGAAAGCTCGTGATACTCACAAGGGAAGCCGGATACAAAGTGGGCTGTGACGATGTGGAGAAGCACCTGTTCGTGCCGGATGAGTTTTTTGAAGGCTCCATGGAGGAGTTTTGGAAAAACCTGCCCGGGTTGGATGCCGGCTTTGAGGAGAGGCGCAAGGAGTTGGAACGTGACGGGAAAAGGTGGCGCTTTGTGGCCACTATGGACCGAGGGAAGACAAGCGTGGCCCTGAAAGCAGTGGCGGCAGACCACCCCTTCTACAACCTTGAGGGGTCTAACAACATTGTGCTGCTCACCACGGAACGCTACAAGGAATATCCCATGCAGATTCAGGGCTACGGGGCCGGAGCGAGCGTTACCGCAGCAGGGGTGTTCGCCAATATCATGTCCATAGCCAATATCTGATGAAACACATTGTAATATTGGGGGATGGCATGGCCGACACGGCCGTAAGGGAACTCGGTGGGAAGACTCCTTTGGAATATGCACGGACTCCTTGCATGGATTTGCTGGCGAGGAACGGGCGCACCGGCATGCTCACTACAATACCTGACGGCTTCCAACCCGGTTCGGAAGTGGCGAACACTTCCATACTCGGATACGACCTTGGCAAGGTCTATGAAGGCAGGGGGCCGTTGGAGGCCGCTTCCATAGGATATGAAATGAATCCGGGAGACTTGGCCATGCGTTGCAACATAGTGTGCTTGGAGAATGGTAGGATTAAAAATCACCACGGAGGACACCTGGAAACGGCGGATGGTGCGGAGCTTGTGAAATTCCTTGACAGGGAACTCGGTGGGGACAAAGTGAAATTCATACCGGGGATACAATACAGGCATTTGTTGGTGGTGAAAGGTGGAGACAAGCGCGTGGACTGCTCACCGCCGCATGACAACCCGGGTAGGGAATGGGGCAGGTTGCTGCCAAAGGCCCAATGCGGAGAGGCGGAAGAAACAGCCGAGCTGCTACGGAGTCTCATCATGAAGTCGCAGGAAATATTGCCGGGGCATCCCATAAATAAGGAAAGGACGATCCGAGGGGAGGATATGGCTAACAGCATATGGCCGTGGAGTGGGGGATACCGTCCTGATATGCTCACTTTGCAGGAAATGTATCCAGGTTTGGAGAGTGGGGCTGTCATCTCGGCAGTGGACCTTATAATGGGAATAGGCCATTACGCCGGATTGAGGAAAATATGGGTGGAAGGGGCCACCGGTTTGGCGGACACCAATTACGAGGGGAAGGCTGCCGCAGCCTTGGAGGCGTTAAAGACGGACGATTTTGTGTTCCTGCACATAGAAGCGAGCGACGAGGCCGGGCACGATGGGGACTTGCCTTTGAAAATAGAAACGATAGAAAACCTTGACAGACGGATAGTGAAGCCGGTATACGAAGAAGTGAAAGGATGGAACGAGCCGGTGTGCATAGCCGTGCTGCCTGACCACCCGACGCCTGTGGAGACGCGTGCACACTCGGCTGCTCCGGTGCCGTTCTTGATCTGGCATAAAGGGATAACGCCGGACAACGTGGTGGAATACGGGGAGAGAAGTTGTCTTGACGGTGGGTACGGCCACATTAGGCTTAGGCAGTTTATGGACTTGTTTATGGGAATAAGGTGACAGAACTCCGCTTTATATATTTGGAAAATGAAGTATTATAGCACAAACCGCAATTCGGAACCGGTGTCATTGGAATCTGCCGTGCTGCACGGCCTTGCGCCGGACAAAGGCTTGTACATGCCCGAAACCATAGGGCGGCTGCCGCAAGGCTTTTTTGAAAGCATTGCCGACATGGGTTTCAGGGAAATGGCCTGTGTTGTGGCGGATGTCATGTTCGGTGGGGACATCCCTGCTTCAGAGCTGCAAGCAATGGTGGAAGATACATTGTCGTTTGACTGCCCCGTTGTGAATGTTTCTGGGAGCATATATGCCCAGGAGCTTTTCCATGGGCCAACGTTGGCGTTCAAAGACGTGGGAGCGAGGTTCATGGCGCGTATGCTGGGCTATTTCCTCGTCGGCTCAAAGCGGAAAGTAAGCGTTTTGGTGGCGACGAGCGGCGACACGGGGTCGGCTGTGGCCAACGGATTCCTCGGGGTGGAAGGCATAGACGTTTACGTGCTGTATCCCAAAGGCAAGGTTAGCAAGACGCAGGAGAGCCAGTTCACCACACTCGGCAGGAACATAACCGCCATAGAGGTGGACGGAGTGTTTGACGATTGCCAGGCAATGGTGAAGAGTGCCTTTATGGATGCCGACTTGCAACAATCTATGGTGCTGACATCGGCCAATTCCATAAACGTGGCAAGGTTCTTGCCACAGGCCTTCTATTATTTCAGTGCCTATGCACAAATGAAAGCTATCGGGCTTGATGGCGCCCTCGTTGTGTGCGTGCCGAGCGGTAACTTCGGCAACATCACGGCAGGTGTCGTAGCTTCGCGGATGGGCTTGCCTATAAAGCGTTTTGTTGCGGCAAACAACTCAAACGATGTCTTTTTGGAGTATCTCTCAAGCGGAGAATACCGCCCAAGGCACAGCGTGCAGACCCTGGCCAACGCAATGGACGTCGGTGCGCCGAGCAATTTCGCAAGGATACTTGACCTCTTCGGAGGGTCGCACAAGGAAATTGTCAGGCACATAAGCGGAGCGGCATTCACCGATGAAGAAATCTCGGCGGCAATCCGTGATTGCAAAAGGGAGAATGGATACACTCTCGACCCACATGGGGCCTGCGGATACCTCGCTTTGGAGAAATTGCTTGAAGATGGTGAAACCGGAGTGTTCTTGGAAACAGCCCATCCGGCCAAGTTTTCCGATGTGGTGGAAAGGGCAACTGGGGAAGAAGTGGAAGTGCCACTGCGGCTGAGAGCTTTCACGGAGGGGAAAAAGGAAACAGTGGAAATGCCTGCCGACTTTGCAGTTTTCAAGGATTTTCTCCTTGGAAAGGCTTCCAAATAGCTATCTTTGCGCATACCTAAGTGAGACCTTACACAAACACTAATCACCCAATGGAAACAAAAAAGACCTGCCTTCACGATAGGCATGTGGCTCTCGGGGCGCTGATGCAGCCCTTTGCCGGTTTTGACATGCCTATACAATACACCGACATCACAGATGAACACAACGCGGTGAGACACCGTTGTGGGGTGTTCGATGTGTCCCACATGGGGGAAGTGAGGGTAACCGGGGCCGATGCCGAGAAATATGTGAACCACATCTTTACTAATGATGTTGCCGGTGCTCCGGATGGGAAGATCTTCTACGGCATGATGCTGTATCCGAATGGAGGCACAGTGGACGACCTGCTCGTTTATAAGATGGGAGACGGGGATTTCTTCATCGTTATAAATGCAGCCAACATAGACAAGGATGTGGCGTGGATGGAACAAAACTCTGAAGGTTTTGATGTGACAGTAGACCATCAGTCTGACTATTACGGCCAAATAGCCGTGCAGGGGCCTGAGTCGGAGCAGGTTGTTGAGAGTGTGCTTGGGATAGCGTGCAACGAACTTGCTTTCTACACCGCAAAGACAGTGGCGTTTGGAGGTGAGGACATCATCGTGAGCCGTACGGGCTACACAGGCGAGGATGGCTTCGAGATTTATGGCAGCCACGGATTCATACAGGGTTGTTGGGACAAGCTCATGGAAAGCGGAAAGTGCAAGCCGTGCGGCCTTGGTTGCCGCGACACACTGCGCTTTGAAGTTGGGCTTCCATTGTATGGAGACGAATTGTCTGCGGAAATCACGCCCGTTATGGCAGGACTCAGCATGTTTTGCAAGTTTGACAAGAGCGACTTTATCGGTAAGGACGCATTGTTGAAACAGAAGGCTGACGGTTTTGAGAAGAAGGTTGTTGGCTTAGAACTCGCAGACAAGGCCATACCGAGGCACGGATATCCCGTGGTTAAAGACGGTAAGGCTGTCGGTGAAATCACAACGGGCTACCTTTCCATATCGGTGGGCAAGAGTTTCGCCATGGCACTTGTTGACTTTGAACACTCCAAATTAGGGACGGAGGTGGAGGTGCAGATAAGGAAGAAGACTTTCCGTGCCACCGTGGTCAAGAAAAAATTCTACGACAAACACTATAAAAAATAACACAGATGAGCAAAGTGATAGAAGGACTCTACTATAGCGACTCGCACGAGTTCGTGAAAGTGGAGGGAGAGTTCGGCTATGTTGGCATTACCGACTATGCGCAGCACGCCCTTGGCAACATTGTATATGTGGATATGCCGGAGGAAGACGACGAGATGGAACGTGGGGAAACCTTCGGGGCCGTGGAGAGCGTCAAGGCGGCTAGCGATCTAAACTCGCCTGTGAGCGGGACTGTTGTCGAGGTGAATTCCGCCTTGGACGACTCCCCGGAGCTGCTCAACCAGGATGCGTTCGCCAACTGGATAGTGAAGGTCAAGCTTTCCGACACAAGCGAGCTTGAAAGCCTTATGGATGCAGCAGCCTATGGGGAATTCTGCGCCAATGCCTGATAAATGACACCTTTTGGGCTTCCGCAGCCGGCGGCCGTATATGCGGAGCAAGGCGGCGGAAGCCCATTTTAATATTCCACCCACAACATATGCAATTCAAGTATTTCCCACATACGGAGGAGGATATAAGCAGAATGCTACGGGCTTGCGGCTTGGAGACTCTTGGAGACCTCTATTCAGATCTGCCCGAGAATGTGAAGCTGAAAGGCGGGTACGACATACCCTCGGCCATGGGCGAGTTGGAGCTGCGCCGCCACATAGATGGACTTTGTTCCAAGAACAAGCAGCTCGTGTGTTTCGCCGGCGGAGGAGTGTACGACCATTACACCCCGGCGGTAATACCGAGCCTTGTTGCACGATCTGAGTTCCGCACAAGTTACACTCCCTACCAGGCCGAGATATCGCAGGGTACGCTGCACTACATTTTCGAATTCCAAAGCATGATGGCGGAACTCACTGGCATGGACGTTTCAAACGCTTGCATGTACGACGGGGCAACAGCCACTGCGGAGGCCGTGATGATGGCTGATGCCAACTCCAAAAAATCCAACAGGGTGCTGGTTTCGGAAACCATAGACCCCAAGGTGATGGAAGTGGTCAAGACGTATGCGCGTTTCCGGGGAGTTGAGATCGTGCCTGTAGCTGCCGAAGACGGAGCCACTTCAAGGAAAGACCTTGCGGACAAGTTGGCCGGGGGGGCAGCCGGGGTGGTTGTGCAACAGCCTAATTACTATGGTGTGGTGGAAGACTTCACCGGCCTTGCAGAAGAGTGCCACGCAGCAAAGGCACTGCTGGTAATCAACAGCGTGGCGGCTGACTTGGCACTGCTGAAAACGCCTGCGGAGTGGGGGGCTGACATAGCTGTGGGTGAGTGCCAATCGCTCGGCATACCCATGTCTTACGGAGGGCCGTACGTGGGCTACATGTGCTGCACGGAGAAACTTATCAGGAAACTGCCCGGCAGGATAGTGGGAAAGACACTTGACAAGAATGGGCAGCGGGCTTTCGTCCTCACTCTCCAAGCCAGGGAGCAGCATATCCGTAGGCAGAAAGCCACTTCCAATATCTGTTCAAACGAAAGCCTAATGGCTCTCTTTGCCACGATATACATGTCTATTATGGGTAAGGAGGGGGTGAAGGAAGCTGCGCAGGCTTCTTACGACGGTGCCCACTATTTGCATTCACGCCTTATTGAAACGGGTTTGTTCAAACCCACTTTCAACCGTCCGTTCTTCAACGAGTTCTGTGTGGACTACCGGGGAGATGCGGCCAAGTTGCACAAGCGGCTTGGTGAAGCAGGTTTCCTGGCAGGGCTGTTGGTGGGAGGAAACACCATCATGTTTGCCGTAACGGAGAAACGCACAAAGGAGGAAATAGACCAATTAGTAGCTCTCTGCCATGAATAACAGACTATATAGCAACCTGATATTTGAATTGTCGCGCAAGGGATGCAGGGGATTCAGCCTGCCAGAAAGAGGCATGCCGCATTGCGAATTGCCGGATGGAATGCGCCGGGAGGCAGATGCTGAACTGCCGGAGTGTGACGAGCCGACCGTCGTGAGGCATTACACCAACCACAGTGCGAACAATTTCGGTGTGGACAACGGTTTTTACCCCCTCGGGTCGTGTACCATGAAGTACAACCCATGGATAAACGAGGAAAACGCTTCGAGGCCCGAGTTCCAAAACCTGCACCCACTGCAAGGCGAGGACAGCGTCCAAGGTGCCTTGGAAGTTTGCTACAACTTGCAAAACCTGCTCTGCGAAATAGCCGGGCTTGACGACTTCACCTTAAATCCTTTCGCCGGGGCGCATGGGGAGCTTACCGGGCTGATGGCCATAAGAGACTACCACCTTAGCCGGGGGGATTCCAAACGCAACAAGGTTATAGTGCCTGACTCGGCTCACGGCACAAACCCCGCTTCGGCGGCTGTCAGCGGATTGGACGTGGTCGAGGTGAAAAGCATGGCAGACGGCACAGTGGACGTGGAAGACCTCAAAGGCTTGCTTGACGAAACTGTGGCGGCCATAATGCTCACCAATCCCAACACACTCGGACTTTTTGAGAAGAGCATACCGCAAATAGCGGAACTCGTACACGCTTGCGGCGGTCTGCTATATTATGACGGGGCTAACCTGAACCCGTTGTTGGGGGCCTGCCGCCCGGGTGATATGGGGTTTGACGTGATGCACATAAACCTGCACAAGACTTTCTCCACACCTCATGGCGGCGGGGGGCCTGGCTCTGGGCCGGTAGGTGTGAAGAAACACCTTTCAGACTTCCTTCCAAGGCCGAAAGTGGTGAAGAGGGACGGCAAGTTCTGTGTGGAGGACACCGATGGAAAACACTCCACAAGGGTGGGGGCGTTCCTAGGCAACTTCGGCATAAACCTCAGGGCATATTCCTACATCCTCACCCTCGGAAGGGAAAACCTAAAAATGGTGGGTCCTCTGGCAACGCTAAACGCCAACTATATAAAGGAGAGCTTGAAAGACCTATATGAGCTGCCAATAGGGGGTGTCTGCAAGCATGAGTTCGTTTTCAACGGACTTAAGGACAAGGCTACAGGGGTTACCACAATGGACGTGGCTAAGAGGTTGCTTGACTATGGCTACCACGCCCCTACCATATATTTCCCCCTGCTGTTCCATGAGGCTATGATGATAGAGCCTACCGAGAACGAGAGCAAGGCTACCATAGATGGCTTCATAGGGGTGATGAGGAAAATAGCAGAGGAAGCTGCCACCGACCCCGACAAAGTTAAGGCGGCACCGCTTACCACGCCAATATCGCGGGCTGACGATGTGCTGGCTGCCAAGCATCCAATAACTACTTACAGGCAATTGGTAAATGACAACGACTGACCTTATCATAATAGGAAGCGGCCCGGGAGGATACCGGGCCGCCGACTATGCGGCTAAGAAATCGCTCAAGGTGGTGGTGGTGGAAGACGGACATGCCGGGGGGACATGCCTGAACAGCGGGTGCATACCGACAAAGGCTTTCTGCCACGATGCGGCACTTGCAGACATTTTGAGGCATGGGGAAGACCACGGACTCGCAGATGTTTCATTCACCGTAGATTTCCAAAAGGTGGCAAGTCGAAAAGACCGCATAGTGGAGCAGCTCCGCAGCGGTGTGGAAGCCTTGCTGGCCCAGCCCGGCATAACCCTCGTAAGGGGGCGTGCGCGTTTGACATCGGGAAAGACCGTTGTGGTGGAAGGGGAGGAATATTCCGCACCTAACATAATAATAGCCACAGGTTCGCGCCCCAAACTGCTGCCCGTGCCGGGTATGGATTCCCCAGCCGTGGTTACCTCTGAGGGCATGTTGCAGGCCACATCCGTGCCGAAGCGTTTGTGCATAATAGGTGCCGGGGTGGTAGGAATGGAGTTCGCATCGGCCTTTGCCGCGTTTGGCAGCGAGGTTATCGTTGTGGAATACCTCAAAGAATGCCTACCGGCTTTGGATGCCGACATTTCCAAGAGGCTACGTAAAGCCATGGAGAAGCGTGGTGTGAAGTTCCACCTTGGGGCTGGTGTGAAAGCGGTGGAGGGAAACACCGTTGTGTTTGAAAAGAAAGGGAAGGAGGAACGGGTTGAAGCCGACACCATACTTGTTGCCACCGGCCGCGCGTCCAATGTGGAAGACCTCGGGTTGGAAGAAGCCGGGGTGGAGTTCACACCCAAAGGCATTGCCGTGGACGAAAACATGCGTACAAACGTCCCCGGTGTATACGCAATAGGTGATGTCAACGGCAGGCAGATGCTGGCCCATGCCGCCACATTCCAGGGCTTCCGTGCCGTGAACGCCATACTCGGACTTGAAGACGGAATACGCTTTGACGTGATGCCGGCGGCTGTGTTCACCACGCCGGAAGCCGCAAGCGTGGGCCCTACCGAGGCCGCTTGCAAGGAACTCGGAATGGAATACAGCGTGCGCAAAGGCTATTACAGGTCCAACGGCAAGGCTTTGGCCGAAGGTGTGGAAGACGGCATGGTGAAGCTCATCGTGGGAGAAGAAGGGAAAATCGTTGCCTGCCACGCATATGGGGCGCATGCAGCCGACATCGTGCAGGAAGCAACTGCCATGATTTCTCTCGGTGCCACCTTGGAGCAACTGCACTCCACCATACACACACACCCCACGTTGGGAGAGGTTTTGCACGAAATAAGCTGAAAGGAAAAAGATGAGGACAAGGACTTCTACATGGTTTGAAACCACGGTGAGAATGGACAGGCAAGGAGGAGACGGAACACCGGTGAAAGGTACGGAGCTTTACGTGGTTGACGCGCTAAGCTTCTCCGAGGCGGAGAGTGTCATAACTGATGAGATGTCGGTGTACGTTTCGGGGGAGTTCGAGGTGAAGAACATAAACCCCGCCGCGTACGGAGAGGTGTTTTTCAGTGATGTCCCCGCTGACGACAAGTGGTACAAGGCCAAGCTCGCATTCATCACCCTTGACGAGAAGACGCAAAAGGAAAAGAGGAGCAACGTAACATACCTCGTGCAAGCGGCTTCCATACGCGGGGCCATAAAGAACATAGACGAGGTTATGGGTGGCACCATGATAGACTACGACACGGTGAATATCACCGAGACAAAGGTCATGGACGTTTTTGAACACAATTCCAAGAAAAACCTCGGCCCGGTCCCCGAGCAGTCCGCAGCCAAATAGCTAACCGATGTTGGACATTAAAGGCAACCTGATAGGCATTAAGGGACAGCTGCCACCAGGTGTGGAACTCATTGCTGTCAGCAAGTTCCATACAGAGGCGGAGATTCTGGAAGCGTACGCCGCCGGGCAGCGCATTTTTGGTGAGAGCCACGCGCAGGAACTTGCGAGGAAGGCGGCTGCCCTGCCGGCTGACATAGACTGGCATTTCATAGGCCACTTGCAAACAAACAAGGTGAAGGCCGTTGTGCCGCACGTTTCAATGGTGCAGTCGGTAGACTCGGTAAGGCTGCTTGAGGAGATAGACAAGCAAGCTGTGAAATGCGGCAGGGTGGTGGACGTGTTGCTTGAACTGCACATGGCCCGGGAGGAAGCCAAGTTCGGCTTCACACCGGGAGAATGCCGTAGCCTCATTGCCGATGGGATGTGGAAGAGCATGGGGGGCATACGCATAAGGGGGCTTATGATGATGGCCACCAACACCGACGACGAGGCTGTGGTTAGGGCTGAGATGCAGGCCGCAGCCGACCTTTTCGCAGAATTGAAAGATAGCTTTTTCGCCGATGACGACCATTTTGACCAGCGTTCGTGGGGCATGAGCCAAGATTGGCGCATAGCAGTGGGCTGCAGCTCAACCATGGTGAGGGTCGGCACCGCCATCTTCGGCCCCAGGGCCTATAACGAAACACTACACACATGAGGAAAAAGAAACTACCCCTGTTGGAAAATATTACGATAGGGGCGGTGGCGGCCGAGGGGAAATCCATAGCCAAGGTGGACGACCTCGTGGTCTTCGTGCCGTTCGCAGTGCCGGGAGACGTGGTCGACTTGCAGGTTAGGCGCAAGAAACACCGCTACGCCGAAGCCGAAATAGTGAAGTTCCACGAGCGCAGTTCGCTGCGCATTGAGCCGCGTTGCCGCCATTTCGGCACTTGCGGTGGCTGCAAGTGGCAGATCCTGCCATACGCTGAACAGCTCAAGGCCAAGCAGCAGCAAGTCGCCGACCAGCTCGCAAGGATAGGCCGTGTGGAGCTGCCGCCCATTTCGCCCATATTGGGATCGGCGGAGGAGTACGGATACCGCAACAAGTTGGAGTTCGGATGCTCCAACCGCCGCTGGCTCACCAAGGAGGAAATCGCTTCCGGGCAACCCATAGCCGAGCCCAACGCGGTGGGTTTCCACATACAGGGAGCCTTTGACAAGATATTCCCCGTGGAGGAATGCCTGCTGATGGACCCGCTGCAAAACGGGATTCGCAACGAGGTGGCGCGCTACGCCGCCGCACGCTCCATTCCGTTCTTCGACCTTAGGGAGCAAAAGGGGCTGCTGAGGGACCTCGTGCTGAGGCACTCCAACACCGGCGAGTGGATGCTCATAATCCAGTTCTGCTTTGACGATTCCGGGGAAGACCGCAAGATGGCCGAAGACCTTATGGCGCATATTGCTGACACATTCCCACAGATTACCTCTCTCTTGTACGTTGACAACCGCAAGTGCAACGACACTTTCGGAGATTTGCCCGTGAGAGTCTTCAAGGGCAAAGACCACATAGTGGAAACAATGGAGGGGCTGAGCTTCAAGGTGGGGCCAAAGAGCTTCTACCAGACCAACACCGGGCAGGCCATAGAACTCTACCGGGCGGCACGCAGACTTGCAGGCCTTACGGGCGGAGAACTCGTATACGACTTGTACACAGGCACCGGCACCATAGCCAACTTCGTGGCACGCCACGCACGCCGGGTGATAGGTATAGAATACGTGCCAGAAGCCATTGAAGACGCTAAGGAGAACAGCCGGATAAACGGCATATCCAACACCGAGTTCTACGCCGGGGATATGAAAGACATACTCACGCCACAGTTTGTGGATAAGCACGGCCGCCCGGACGTGATAATAACAGACCCTCCGAGGGCTGGAATGCACCCGGGGGTGGTGGAGACCATAATTGAGACTGCCCCCGACAGGATTGTTTACGTAAGTTGCAACCCCGCCACGCAGGCACGAGACCTGGCCTTGCTCGCATCAAAGTACGATGTGGAAGCCGTGCAGCCGGTAGATATGTTCCCCCAGACCCCGCACGTGGAAAACATAGCGCTGCTGCGCCTTAGGAATGGCGGCGGAGAAAACACAACAGAATGAAAATGGAAAATACCGCAAGAAAGAAAGACACCACGCTGGCCGGAAGGCTGCTCGGCTTTGAGCCGGGGCGTATGAAACTGCGCACGGAGATTGTCGCCGGCGCCACCACGTTCCTCACCATGAGCTACATCCTGGCGGTGAACCCGGCCATCCTCTCGTCAACGGGTATGGACAAGGGGGCGCTCTTCACAGCCACGGCCTTGGCGTCGGCCATAGCCACCCTGCTGCTCGCCTTTATGGCCAAGCTGCCATTCGCCCAGGCTCCGAGCATGGGCCTCAACGCCTTTTTCGCCTACACGCTGTGCCAGGCCATGGGCTATTCGTGGCAGGAGTCGTTGGCCATAATGTTCGTGGAGGGAATCGTGTTCATAGCCATCACCTTCCTCAACGTGCGTGAGATGATACTCGACAGCATACCGCGTAACCTGCGTTACGCCATATCCGTGGGCATAGGCATGTTCATAGCGTTCATAGGCTTGAAAAACGCCAATGTCATTGTGGCGCGTGAGGGTACGTTCGTAGGGCTTGGAGAATTCACCCACACCAGCATACTCGGCATAATAGCCATCTTGGCCAGCGGGGCCCTCATGGCCAGGAGGGTCAAGGGTGCGCTGTTCTACGGCATAATAGTGTCCACGCTCGTGGGCATTCCTCTCGGTGTAACCGTGTTCCCTGACGGTTGGCTGCCGGTGTCCGAGCCGCAGAGCCTTGCGCCGGTGTTCTTGAAGTTCGATTTCTCCAACCTATTGAACGTCAAGACGCTTATGGTGCTCTTCTCCCTACTCATCGTGAACATATTCGACACGATAGGCACCCTCGTGGGGCTGGCCGAAAAGACCGGTGTGGTAAAGGAAGACGGCTCCATACCCAGGGTGGGCGAAGCCATGATGAGCGATGCCATCGGCACCACTGTGGGGGCCGCGCTCGGCAGTTCTACCATAACCACCTATGTGGAGAGTGCCTCGGGCATAGCCGAGGGGGGGCGTTCCGGGCTTACCGCCCTCGTGGTGGCCGTGTGCTTCCTGCTGTCGCTATTCCTCTCGCCGCTCTTCCTGCTCATACCTGGCGCGGCCACGAGCGGCGCCCTCGTCATGGTGGGCGTGCTTATGATAGACAGCGTGCGCAGGATAGACCTCGGGGACATAAGCGAGGCTTTCCCCGCCTTTATCACAATGATAACCATGGTGCTGTGCTATTCCATAGCCGACGGGATATGCCTCGGCATACTATCCTATGTGATAATAAAGCTGTTCAGCGGCAAGGTGAAGGAAATCAACGCAACGCTGGCCGTGCTGTCGGTGCTGTTCGTGGTCAACTTCGTCTTCGGATAACACCAATACGGAAGGCCTACGCTGGCAATAGGGGCTGCACGCATACCGCGTGTAGCCCCTATTGCCGTTTTTGGCATGGAGGCATCCACCGCAAACCAAACAAAAAAAGCGAGGGAAAACCTCCCTCGCTTGTGCCGCATTATTGGATCGGTGTCAATAAGACTCGGCTTCAGACGGGAAGTCGGCCGCTTTCACATCCGCCACGTAATGGCCGGCCGCCCCGCTTATCGTTTGTTCTAACTCGGCATATTTCCTGACGAACTTGGGGTGGAACCGTCCGTCCATCCCCAACATGTCGTTCACCACGAGTATCTGACCGTCTGTGCCGCTGCCCGCGCCTATTCCTATGGTGGGTATGGGCAGTGCGGAGGTTATCTCCGCAGCCAGGGCGGCCGGGGCTTTCTCTATGGTTACTGCGAAGCAGCCGGCCTGGCACAGCGCGGCTGCGTCTTCCTTCATGCGCCCGGCCACTTCCGGCGCGGCCCCCACCACTCCGTAGCCCCCCAACTGCTTCACGCTCTGGGGTATCAGGCCTATGTGTCCCATCACGGGTATGCCGGCGTCCACTATGGCCCTGACCGTGTCGGCGAAACACGTCCCGCCTTCAAGCTTCACGGCGTCCACTCCGGTTTCCTTCATTATCCGGGCGGCGTTCCTCACGGCTTCTTCCTTTGACACCTCGTACGAACCGAACGGCATGTCGCACACCACGAGGGCGCGTTCCACCCCACGCGCCACGTACGATGCGTGGTATATCATCTGCTCCATCGTGGCAGGTATCGTCGTGGCGTGCCCGGCAACCACGTTGGCGAGCGAGTCCCCCACCAAAATGCCGTCCACCCCGGCGCTGTCGAGTATCCTCGCCATGGTATGGTCGTAGGCGGTAAGCATTGCTATTTTCTCCCCCCTGCGCTTCATTTCGGCGAAGCCCACCGTGGTAACTTTTTTACTCCCGAAAGCCATCTCTTTGCGTTTTTGGTACGGCAAAGTTAGCCCTTTTCCGCTTGGCGGAGCGGGGCGCGGCACAAGGGGCGGGCGCCATTGTCAGCGTTCCGTGCCTTGCCGTGCGGCCTTGTGCTTGGTTGCGTGCGGCGCTTTTTTCCCTTTCGGCGCGGCCTTGTTGCCCGTTTCCGCTTTCTCCCTGAAATTGAAACGCCAGTCTGTGAGCGAGTCTGTTAGGGATGGCACCTCGAACGAGAACTCCGCCACTCCCTCCGGGGTGTCGTCCCTCAGGGGTATGTGCGTGCCGCGGTAGGGCTTCACCTCCACCGGCACCACGCCCTTGGCGAGCATGCCGATGGCTTTGGCCGCACCCCACGACAAGTCCACCACCCGGCCGCGTGTGAACGGGCCGCGGTCCGTAACCCTCACCACCACCTTTTTGCCGTTGCCCAGGTTGGTAACCTCCAATAGGGTGCCGAAAGGGTAAGTCTTGTGGGCGCAGGTCATGCTGTCGTGGTGAAGCCTTTCGCCGCTGCTGGTGCGTGCGCCCGTCATCGACTTGGAGTAGTAGGAAGCCTTGCCCCGCTGCTGTGCGGCGGCGGGGCCAAGGCTTTGCAATGTCAGTGCGAGTGCGGCTGCCGCCGCTGTCTTCAATGTGTTCCTATGCACTTTTCCGTTTTACGTTTCACACTATGCCCTGCGCCATCATGGCGTTGGCCACTTTCATAAACCCGGCTATGTTGGCCCCCTTTACGTAGTTCACATAGCCGTCCGGCTCGGTGCCGTATTTCACGCACTGGGCGTGTATGTTGCCCATTATGCTGTGGAGCTTCCTGTCCACTTCCTCCTCGCTCCAGTATTCGTGCCCGGCGTTTTGCGACATTTCCAGGCAGGAGCAGGCCACCCCGGCGGCGTTGGTGGCCTTGCCCGGAGAGAAGCGCACCTTCTTTTCCACGAACAGCTCGGCGGCCTCTGCCGTGCAGCCCATGTTGCTCACTTCGGCCACGAGCAGGCCGCCGTTGGCTATTATCTTCTCGGCATCCGCCTTGTCCAGTTCGTTCTGCGTGGCGCAGCACATATATATGTCCGCCTTTTCGCCCCACGGCTTCTCGCCCGGGTGGAATGTGGCGCCGGCGAACTTCTCGGCGTAGGGCTGGCAGATGTCCTCTCCGCTGGCCCTTAGCTCCAGCAGGTAGTCTATCTTTTCGCCGCTCACCCCCTCGGGGTCGTGTATGTAGCCGTCCGGGCCGCTTATCGTAACCACCTTTGCGCCGTATTCCGTGGCTTTGGTGGCAGCCCCCCAGGCCACGTTGCCGAACCCGCTGAGGGCTATCGTCTTGCCCTTGAACTCCTGGCCGGCGGCTTCCATTATGTGCTTCACGAAGTACAGCGCGCCGAAGCCCGTGGCCTCCGGGCGCAGCACGGAGCCGCCCCAGTCGCCGCCCTTGCCGGTGAGGGTGCCGTCAAACTGCTTGGTGAGCTTCTTATACTGGCCGAAGAGGTAGCCTATCTCGCGGGTGCCCACGCCGATGTCTCCCGCCGGCACGTCTTCGTTGGGGCCGATGTGGCGGTACAGCTCGCTCATGTAGGCCTGGCAGAACCGCATCACCTCCGCATCGCTGCGGCCTCTGGGCGAGAAGTCGGACCCGCCCTTGCCGCCGCCCATCGGCAGCGTGGTGAGGGCGTTCTTGAAGGTCTGCTCGAAGCCCAGGAACTTCAGTATGCTCAGGTTCACCGAGGCGTGGAAGCGCGTGCCGCCCTTGTACGGGCCCAGGGCGCTGTTGAACTGCACACGGTAGCCTATGTTCACGTGCACCTCGCCCTTGTCGTCCACCCACGGCACCCGGAACGTTATCACCCGCTCGGGCTCCACCATGCGCTCTATTATCTTGGCTTTCTCAAACTCGGGGTGCTTGTTGTACACGTCCTTGACGGAGAGGAGCACCTCCCTTACCGCTTGCAGGAACTCGCTCTCGCCCGGGTGTTTGCGCTCCAGCTCAAGCATTATTTTCTCCACTTCCATGGCTTTGGTTGTTGTTGATTTTTGGTTTTCAGTTGCCGCCGCTCCCATCGGGGAGTGCGCCGCAAATGTAGGGTTTTTTGCATTTAAGTTGCAACAAAGCCGCAGAAATGTCCCGCTGCCCCTCCCTTTTAGGCTTTTTTGGCCCCGCTTCGCACCCCGTTTTGCCCTTTTGCTAACTTTGCCGCCAAAAGACACGCCTACGAATGGACAACAACACACCCCACCAGTGGAGCGATTTCCTGCTCAAAGACGTAACCTTCACCAACCTTATGAAGCGCCGCATCTACAACGTGCTGATTGTGGCCAACCCCTACGACGCCTTCACCCTTGAAGACGACGGGCGGGTGGAGGAGAAAATCTACCGCGAGTACGTGGAGCTGGGGCTGCGCTACCCGCCCACGTTCACCCGGGTGGGCACGCGGGAGGAAGCCATGGAGGCGCTGGACAGCAGCGTGGCCGACCTCGTAATATGCATGCCAGGCATAGGAGACAGCGACGCCTTCGACGTGGCGCGCTCCATCAAGGACGAATACCCCGAGATACACCTCGTTGTCCTCACACCTTTCTCGCACGGCATCACCAAGCGCATGGAGAACGAAGACCTCTCCATATTCGACTACGTGTTCTGCTGGTTAGGTAACACAAACCTCATCATGTCCATAATCAAGCTCATAGAGGACAAGATGAACCTTGACAGCGACATAAGGGAGAACGGCGTGCAGATGATAATGCTCGTGGAAGACAGCATACGCTTCTACTCGTCCATACTGCCCAACCTGTACAGCTACATCCTGTTGCAGAGCCGCCGCTTCAGCACCGAGGGGCTCAACCGCCACGCCGCCACACTGCGCATGAGGGGCCGCCCAAAGGTGGTGCTGGCCCGCACCTACGAGGAGGCATGGGAGCTGTACGGACGCTACGCCGACAACACCCTCGGGGTGATAAGCGACGCCCGCTTCCCCATGGGAGGGGAAAAAGACCCCGAGGCCGGCATAAAGCTGCTGCACGCCATAAGGCAGAGGGACGAGTACGTGCCGCTGATAATGGAGAGCTCAGAGAGCGAAAACCGGGAGAAGGCCGTGGCCGAGGGCTTCCTCTTCGCCGACAAGAACTCAAAGAAGCTGAGCGTGGACTTGAGAAAGCTCATGGAGGAGCACATGGGCTTCGGCGACTTCATCTTCCGGGACCCCGCCACCAAGCGCGAGGTAATGCGCGTTGGCACGCTCAAGGAGCTGCAAGACGCCCTGTTCAGGATACCGCGCGAGTCCATGCTCTACCACATCAGCCGCAACCACGTAAGCCGCTGGCTGTCGGCCAGGGCCATATTCCCCGTGTCGGCCTTCCTTAAAGACGTAACCTGGCACAAGCTCCACGACGTGGACGCGCACCGCCAGATAATCTTCGACGCCATAGTGCAGTACCGCCACATGAAAAACATAGGCATCGTGGCGGTGTTCGACCGCGGCAAGTTCGACCGCTACGCACACTTCGCACGCATAGGCGACGGCTCGCTCGGGGGAAAGGGGCGGGGCCTGGCCTTCCTCGACAGCGTGGTGAAGAACCACCCGCAGTTCGCCCTGCCCGGCACCACCGTGAGGATACCGATGACCCTGGTGCTCTGCACGGACCTCTTCGACCGCTTCATGGAAGACAACAACCTCTACCAAGTGGCCCTGAGCGACCTGCCCGACGAGGAAATACTGCGCTACTTCCTAAGGGCGCAGCTGCCGGACGACCTCGCGGCGGACTTCTTCACGTTTTTTGAAGCCACGCGCAAGCCGCTGGCCATACGCTCGTCGTCATTGCTTGAAGACGCACACTACCAGCCCTTCGCCGGCATCTACTCCACCTACATGATACCCTACCTGGAAGACAAGTACGCCATGCTGCAAATGCTCGCAGCGGCCATAAAGGGAGTGTACGCCTCCGTCTTCTACAAGGACTCAAAGGCCTACATGGCGGCCACGAGCAACGTCATAGACCAGGAGAAAATGGCCGTCATAATACAGGAGGTGGTGGGCAAGCAATACGGGGACCGCTACTATCCCACCATCTCAGGGGTGCTGCGCTCCATCAACTACTACCCCGTGGGGGACGAGAGGGCCGAGGACGGCATAGCCAACCTGGCCCTCGGCCTGGGGAAGTACATCGTGGACGGGGGGCAGACCCTGCGCGTGTCGCCGCACCACCCGGCGCAGGTCATGCAGATGAGCGAGATGGAGACGGCGCTGCGCGAGACGCAGACCTCTTTCTACGCCCTGGACATGGCCGACAAGGGGAGCGACTTCAAGGTGGACGACGGGTTCAACCTCAAAACGCTCAAGGTGAAACAGGCCGAAGCAGACGGCTCGCTGCAATTCATAGCCTCCACGTACGACCCCTACGACATGGTGATACGCGACGGGGTCTACGAGGGGGGGCGCAAGGTGGTGTCGTTCTGCGGGGTGCTGGGCCAGGGGGTAGTGCCACTGCCGGAACTGATGCAGATGGCCATGCACTTCGGGGCGGAAGCGATGAAGCGCCCGGTGGAGATTGAGTTCGCCTGCAACGTGGGAGACGACCGCACGGCCGACTTCTGCCTGCTGCAAATGAGGCCCATAGTGGACACCAAGCAGCAGTTGGACGAAGACGTGGCGGCCATACCGGACAGCCAATGTCTCATGCGCTCGCACAACTCCCTGGGCCACGGCATAATAGACGATGTGTGCGACGTGGTGTATGTCAAGGCCGGCGACAACTTCTCCGCTTCCGAAAACCCCGCCATAGCACGCGAGATAGAGACCATCAACCGAGGGTTCGCCCAGGCGGGCGTGGGCTACGTGCTCGTGGGGCCAGGCCGATGGGGCTCCAGCGACAGCTGGCTCGGCATACCGGTGAAGTGGCCGCACATCAGCTGCGCACGCCTGATAGTGGAGACTGCCCTGAAAAACTACCGGGTGGAGCCGAGCCAGGGCACGCATTTCTTCCAGAACCTCACGAGCCTGGGCGTGGGCTATTTCACCATAGACGAGACCGCCGGAGGGGGCTTCTTCCGCAAAGACGCCCTGGACGCCCTGCCGGCCGAGGGGGAGACCGCCCACGTAAGGCACGTGCGCCTGCCCAAGCCGCTGAGGATACTCATGGACGGCAAGAAGCAGGAGGGCGCGGCAGTGCTGGAGTAGCCTGCCCGGCCCACATGCGTGCCGGCAGCCCGTCCGCCGTGGCTGTTCGGCAGTCGGTACCACGGCTTGGTACCATTAGTACCAAGCCGTGGTACAAGTAGTACCAAGCCGTGGTACAAGTAGTACCAAGCCGTGGTACAAGCGGTACCAAGCCGTGGTACCGTTCCCGGGGCATCCTTTTCCAAGTGGCGGGCGGCACTCCTCCGGAGGGTTTTCGGACTGCTTTCGCCAATCTTGCGCAAAAAGGGCCGCGCACGGCCCTTTTTGCCTAACTTTGCAGTGGTATACACCTTGTTATATAGACTATGATGACAGCCAACGAAATAAGGGAATCGTACAAGAAATTCTTCGAGTCAAAGGGGCACGCAATAGTGCCGTCCGCGCCCATGGTGGTCAAGGACGACCCCACGCTCATGTTCACAAACGCCGGGATGAACCAGTGGAAGGACATCATCCTGGGCACCACAGACCCCGAACCGCGCCGCAGGGCCGACTCGCAGAAGTGCCTGCGCGTGAGCGGCAAGCACAACGACTTGGAGGAAGTGGGCCACGACACCTACCACCACACCATGTTCGAGATGCTGGGCAACTGGAGCTTCGGCGACTATTTCAAGCGCGAAGCCATAGACTATGCCTGGGAGTACCTCGTGGACGTGCTGGGGCTGGACCCGGCAGACTTGTACGTTACCGTGTTCGAAGGCTCGCCGGAGGAAGGAATAGGCAGGGACGACGAGGCCGCTTCCTTTTGGGCCGCACACGTGCCTGCGGACCACATCATAGACGGGAACAAGCACGACAACTTCTGGGAAATGGGAGACACCGGCCCGTGCGGCCCTTGCTCCGAAATACACCTTGACTCCCGCACCCCGGAGGAAAAGGCCAAGACTCCCGGCCGCGAACTCGTAAACAGGGACGACCCGCAGGTCATAGAGATCTGGAACCTCGTCTTCATGCAGTACAACCGCAAGGCGGACGGCTCCCTGGAGCGGCTTGCCATGAACGTGATAGACACCGGGATGGGCTTCGAGCGGCTCGTAAGGGCCCTGCAAGGCAAGAACAGCAACTACGACACGGATGTGTTCCAGCCCGTGATAAAAGAGATTTCCCGCCTTTCGGGCATAACTTACGGAGCTGACGAGAAGACCGACGTGGCTATGAGAGTGGTGGCGGACCACCTCCGGGCCGTGGCCTTCTCCATAGCAGACGGGCAACTGCCGGGCAACGCCAAGGCCGGCTACGTGATACGCCGCATACTGCGCCGGGCCGTGAGGTACGCCTACACGTTCCTGGGCCAGAAGTCGGCTTTCATGTACAAGCTGCTGCCCACGCTCATAGCCGAGATGGGAGAGGCTTATCCCGAGCTGCCGGCACAAAGGGAACTGATAGGCCGGGTGGTGAAGGAGGAGGAGGACTCCTTCCTGCGCACGCTTGACAAGGGCATCGCCCTGCTGTCAGCCGCCATGGAGGAGGCCAAGGCCGCAGGGCAGTCCAAGCTGCAAGGCGACAAGGCCTTCCGCCTGTTTGACACCTTCGGCTTCCCATTAGACCTTACGGAGCTCATCTGCCGCGAAAACGGCATGGAGGTGGACGGGGACGGCTTCCAGGCCGAAATGCAGAAGCAAAAGGAACGCGCCCGCAACGCAGCCGCCACGGAGAGTACGGACTGGACCGTGCTGAGGCCCGGCGAGCAGCAGTTCGTGGGATACGACTACACCGAGCACGAATGCCGCATACTGCGCTACCGCAAGGTGATGCAGAAAAAGGCCTCACACTACGAGATAGTGCTGGACTGCACGCCGTTCTACGGCGAAATGGGCGGACAAGTGGGAGACCAAGGGGTGCTCGTGAGCGAAAACGAAACGGTGGATGTGGTGGACACGAAGCGCGAAAACAACCAGAGCGTGCATATCGTAAAGGAACTGCCAAAAGACCCGGAAGCCGACTTCATGGCTTGCGTGGACACCGACAAGCGCAACGCCAGCGCGGCCAACCACACCGCCACGCACCTGCTGGACTACGCCTTGAAGCAAGTTCTGGGCGACCACGTGGAGCAAAAGGGCTCGCTCGTGGGGCCGGACACGCTGCGCTTCGACTTCGCCCACTTCCAGAAGGCCACGGACGAGGAGCTGCGCCGGGTGGAACGGCTCGTCAACGACCTCATACGCTCCGACTTCGCCATGGACGAACACCGAGACACGCCCATAGAGGAAGCCAAGAAGATGGGGGCCGTGGCGCTCTTCGGAGAGAAATACGGAGACAAGGTGCGGGTGGTGCGCTTCGGCCCGTCGTGCGAGTTCTGCGGAGGGATACACGCCCGCAGCACCGGCCGCATAGGTCTCTTCAAGATAGTGTCGGAAAGTTCGGTGGCGGCCGGCGTAAGGCGCATAGAGGCCCTCACCGGCAAGCATAGCGAGGAGGCCGTCTACGCCATGGAAGACACTATGAAGGCGCTCAGCACGCTGTTCAACAACGCCAAAGACCTCAAAGGCGTCGTGGCCAAGTACATGGAGGAACACGAGGGGCTGAAGAAGCAGCTCGCCGACTTCCAGGCGCAGGCCGTGCTGCGCACCCGCGACATGCTCGTGGGCAAGGCGCGCTCGGTGGGCGGCATGACGGTGGTGCAGGCCGTGCTGCCAATGGCTCCCGAGGCGGCCAAGGATTTGGCTTTCAAGATAAGGGAAGCCGTACCGGGGGGGCTGCTCTGCGTGTTGGGGACTAAGGCTCAGGGCAGGCCGCTGCTCACCGTGATGCTCAGCGACGACATGGTGGCGGCACGCTCGCTCAACGCCGGGGCCATGGTGCGCGAAGCAGCCAAGCTTATGCAGGGCGGCGGAGGAGGCCAGCCGCACTTCGCCCAGGCCGGGGGAAAGAACCCCGACGGGCTGTCGGCCGCGGTGGACAAGGTGTTGGAAATAGCCACAACCTAAAACCTTATATTATGAGAATATGGACGCTTCTGTTCGCCTTTCTCGCGGCAACCGCCGCCATGGGGGGCAACGTTACGGAAAAGGAGGCGCGGCAGATAGCCTCGGGCTTCGTCAAGTCTAAACTGCCGAAGAGGATAAAGGGGAACGGCTCCAAGGCCGCAGTCCCGGCGCTCGGCCACGAAATCTCCACCGGGGCCTACCATATATATAATGTGGATGGCGGGGGATACGTGGTGGTGTCGGGAGACGACCGCACACCGCAAATCCTCGGCTATTCCGCCTCCGGGGAAATAGACAGCGCGGATATGCCGGAAGGCTTGGCGTGGCTGCTCTCCTCATACGAGTCGGAAATGGCTTCCATGCCGGCCAACGCAGCAAGGGCGCCCAAATGCACAAGGGCTGCACTGCCCACGCTGATAGAGACCAAATGGAACCAAAGCGCTCCTTACAACAACAGCTGCCCCACATACGGAGGGCAACGCTGCGTGACCGGCTGCGTGGCCACGGCCATGGCGCAGCTGCTCTACTACCACAAGGCGGCGCAGACCAAGGGTGCCGTGGCGGGATACACCACTTCTTCTTACAAAATAAGCATGCCGGACCTGCCGCAGACCTCGTTCAACTACTCGGCCATGAAAGCCACATACACCGCAGGTGAGACCGGGACGGCGGCTGACGAGGTGGCCAAGCTGATGCTCTACTGCGGCCAGGCCGTGGGTATGGACTACGGTCCGTACAGCTCTTCGGCGTCCGCCGGGCCTGGTGTGTTCGTAAGTGTGTTCGGACTTGACCCATCGGCAGCCCACGCTGACCGCTGGGACTATACCACTGAGCAGTGGGAAGACTTGATATACAGCGAGATACAAGCCAACCGCCCGGTGCTGTATTCCGGCAATTCGGGCAGTGCTGGCCACGCATTCATCTGCGACGGATATGACGGAGAGGGCCGCTTCCATATCAACTGGGGCTGGGGAGGACACGGTGACGATTACTTCCTGCTCTCCGTGCTAAACCCCGATGAGAAAGGCATAGGCGGCGGCACCGGCACAAACGGCTACACCAATTTCCAAGACATAGTGTACGGCTTGCAGCCGGATAGGGGGGGCGCCCCGGCAAAGGAGCTGCTCACCATCTCGGGCATGTCAAACGACGAGGGCCCTTACACACGTGGTGCGTCAACGCAGGACTTCCCCAATGTAAAGGTGAACTATACCATCCGCAACGTAGGCAACTCCGGCGTGCCCGCTTCCTTTGACTACGGCTGGGCCCTTTACAAAGGAGATGAGCTTGTTTCCGTCTTGAAAAACCACACCAACGCCTTTGATTCGGGCGCGAGTATGTACGGCTACGATTTTGTCAATTTCGGCAACGGCCTTGAAGACGGGGCCTATAAGATTGTGGCTGTGAGCCGGCTTTCCGGCGACGGGGAGTGGGGAGTGTGCCGAGGAGGTGGCGAAAACTATATTGAGGCCACCATATCCGGCAACAGTCTTACGCTCAACACCGTGGCCCCGCCGCCCACTCCCACCGCCGTTGAGGCGTTCAGCATAACATCAACGGATGTTACCGGCAAAATGCTCGTCAACTCGCCCGTTACCATTACTGCCACGGTGGAGAACAACGGCAACACCAACCTGCTGCCCGTGCTGCTTTACGAGAGCGGCACGTCCGACGCCGTGGCCGGGGTTACCATCTTCGTTGACCCTGGCAAGACAGGCACGGTTACCATGAGCTATGTGCCGAAGACCGCAGGCACGAAGACGCTCACCATAAAGAAACGGACCGGACTCACCACCATGGCCACCATACAAAACGTGGCCATAACCAACCGCCAGGCTGCATCGCTCACGGCCACAATGTCTTACGACAACGCAACTTCTGATGGTAACGGAGAGTTCTTCACTGCGGACACGCACATAGGCCTCAGGGTGAAATTCACCAACAACAAACCCTACGAATACGATGACGACATACAGCTGCTGCTGTGGGAAAGCACAGATGCGAGTTACACCAGTTATAGCGGCTCTTACATAAACAAGACCGCGCAGGTGCCCGCTTCGGCCACAAAGGAGATCGTATACACCCTTGACGGGCTCGCCGCCGGCAAGAAGTATTACGTAACACTCTACTACCGCAGCCTTGAGACGATGGTGCAGGTGTCGCCGAACTCCAAGCTTTGCCTTGTAGGCACAGTCGTGGACATGGGGCAGAGCAAACTGGCTTCCACCGGCCTTTCACTCGTCAACTCAAAAACGGGGCAGCCCAACACCACAAACGGCACGACAATAACCGTGAAGCAAGGCGTGAGGAACGAAAAGGCGGAAACCTACGCCAAGAAGATAAAGGCCGTACTCTTTGAGCACACATCGGGCTACTCCGGCACAAGTGTTCAGACCAAGACAGTGGATGCGGACATTGCCGCCAACGGCACGGCCTCTTACTCTTTCTCGTTTGATGGTTTGAAAGTGGGCAAACGCTATTTTGTCAACACTTATTACATAAGCGAAAACAAGGATGAGCAGCTCGCCCAGACCAATTGGATCACCGTGGCCGAGGAAGGACAGCCCGGGGTTGACGTGGAAATCGGTAGCATAGGCTACTCCACTCTGTATTACAGCGACAAAGCGCTAACTTTGCCGGCCGGCCTTTCCGCAGCCACTTACAAGGTGGAGGGAGACCGCATAGTGGTTAGCCGCGACTACCCATCGGGCAGCGTGATACCCGCAGGGGAAGCCGTGGTGCTGCATACAGACTCGCCCGGCGTATACACCTTGGAGGAAGGCACTGCAACCGACTCGCCCGACCCGGACAACAAACTCACCGGCAGCGACAACGAGGCCACGTTCTCCGACTCCGCACAGACATACTACATCCTCTCCCTCGGGGAAGAGGGCGGAGATCCCGCCAGCGTTGGCTTCTACTACCAAAACGAAAACGGCACATCCGTCAACACAGCCGCCCACAAGGCCTACCTCGCCCTGCCGTCAGGCTCGGCACCGGCCAAAGGTTTCCCCTTCAACGTGGTGTACACCGGCATAAGGACTGCTGCGGACGGAGGAAAGGCCGGGGCAGCCTACGACCTGACCGGGCGCAAAGTGGCAAACCCCGAGAAAGGGGTGTATGTTATTGGAGGCAGGAAAGTGCTGCTGAAATGATTGTTTGCAGAAAATGAATAAGAAGAAATACGTAAGACCAACCACCAAAACCACACAGATTGAAGCGCAGCAGTGCATGCTCGGCAGCCTTGGAGTACACGACAAGCAGGGCAGCGGCATACAGCTGGCCAAGAAAAACAACGTAAGGATAATAATAGAAGAAATGGACGGGGAGGGCGGACTGCCGCACATTTCCGGTCCATGGGACGACTGAACAAAGGGGAAGGTGGGCAACCGCCTTCCCCGCCACGGGCTTCTTTGGGCGTAAGCCGGGCCGGTATCCACCAAGTCCGCCAAAAGGCTGGTAAGCGATTGAGAGTAATAACCAACACCTAATAGTTAAAACGATGAGAAGATTTACCATTGCTGCGGCTCTGCTGATAGCCGCGGCTACGGCCTTTGCAGACGAGCCGTTCCGCAGGGCCAGGGAGAATGCCCTTTCGGTGCTGCCCTCCGTGCAGGGCAAGACCGTGTTCATAGGCAACTCCATCACCAACATGCACGAGTGGCGCGAAGCCTTTGCCGACAGCAACGTGGTCAACCGCGGAGTTTCGGGCGGCATGTCCTACGAGGTTTCCGACAACCTGGAAAGCTACATTGCCGGCGGGCCGGCCAAGGTGTTCCTAATGATAGGCACCAACGACATCACCGGCACCCCCGCCGCCAACGTCAAGAAGATAATACAGCGCATACGCAAGGAAAGCCCCTCCACCACGCTTTACGTGCAGAGCATACTGCCCAGCCGCAGCGGCGCACGCACCAAGCAGAACATCACTGCGGCCAACGCCGATGTCAAGGCTTTCATTGACGGCCTGAAAGATGAAAAGGTGCAGTTCGTAGACCTATACACGCCGATGGCCACGGCCGACGGCGACATGAAAGGCGACTACCATTGCGGGGACAACCTGCATCCCGCGCCGCAGGGCTACTCCGTATGGTGCCGCCAGATACAAGACAAGGTGGGCAGGAACACTATCTACCCCGAGACTGTTGCCGTGAACAGGGTCGGCTCTTGGCAGAACGCCTACAACGGCCGCGCAGCGCAGTTTGCCAACTACCCCGTGGCCGCCACAGACATCTTCATGATAGGCGACAACACCATCCACACAGGGGAGTGGGGAGAGCTGCTCGGCAACGCCAACGTAAAGAGCCGCGGCACCGGATGGGGATACCCAGGCTGCGACATAGGGACAATAACCATAGAGGCTGAACACATCTTCCACGGGGATGTGAAGCCAGCCAAGGCGTTCCTCTATGTTGGTACGCAGAACATAAACAACAACCAGGGCGCCATAGAGAGCCACAAGGCCGAATATAAGACCCTTGTGGAGAAGATAAAGACCCTGGCACCAACCACCAAGCTCTACCTCATGGGCCTGCTGCCCGGCAGCAACGCCACGCGCAACGCCGTCTACAAGCAGTTCAACGACGCGGCCAAGGCCATAGCTGACACAGACACCGCCGACAACGTGGAGTATGTGGACACCTACACCCCGTTCCTCAACGGGCAGGTGGCCAACACGAAGTACATAAAGGGTGAATACCTCTACGGCGTGGGCTTCGCAAAGATGGCGGAGGAGCTGGCAAAGGTTATAGACGGTTGCACGCCCGTGACCGAAGCGCAGGCAGAGGCCACGCTGGCACGCAACACCGCACGCTGCACCCTGGGCAAGGCCGTCAACAAGGCTCTTGACATACGTGAGGGAGACGACGCCGGCGAATACCTGCCCGAAAACCTCGCAGCCCTGAAAGCCGCCATGGAAGCCGCCTATACGGCCCTGCAAAACATAGACACCCCGGCCGATACGCTTGCCCGGCTGAAAACCAACATAGAGACCGAGATGGGCAAGCTCGTAACCAACATGCCCAAGACCGACGGAGACTGGCAGGAAAACTGGTACACCATCAGCTCGCCACTGCGCGGCAACCGCTACATGACGGCGGATGAGGAAGACTATCCCATCCTCGGCGGTCCAGACACCCGCTACACCCGCACCATGTGGAAGTTCATCAAGCGCACAGACGACAAAGGATGGGACATAATCAACCGCGCAGACGGCTCGTACATAAGCCCGGTGGCTGCTTACGACAAGCCGGTAACCACCACTACTGTCCAGCCTGAGAACGGCTGGACAGTACAGACGGCCAACACCCCGGGACTGTTCATCATCTCTTCCGGCAAGGTGCAGCTCAACCAGACCAACTTCACAGACTTCCCCATCTACAACTGGAGCGCCGGGGAGAGCGGCAACGACAAGGGAGACGCCGGCTGCCAGTTCGCCATAACCGCAGCACCCGACACGATAGACGCACCCGACTTCAACGGGGGAGTGCCCGTGTACACAGCCGCCAACATCACCACCGGGTGGTACACCATACAGTACGCCTCCAACGTGAACTTCGCCAACTACGCCGAGGACGCACTCAAAGGCTGCTTCCTCTTCAACAACGAGCGCGAGGCAAAGCAGAACGACAAGAACTTCTACCCCGTGGGCATTGAAACATCTCCCGGCAACAGCGTCGGCCCGAAAGGCTTCTTCCGCATAGAGGCCAAGGGCGGCAAGTACTACCTGCGCTCCTCCAACGGCCACTACATAAAGGCCGACGCCACGGCCGCCACGGCGGAAGACGCCACGCCGCTGTCTTACGACGAAAGCACACACAGCTTCCACATCGGCTCCCACTGGCTGCACTTCAACATCGACAACCAGCTCGTAATGGGAAAGTCGTCAGGCACCGGTGCGGCAAACCGCTTCCACATATACAAGACACCGCTGGAAAGGCAGAACCTCGAAGCCTGGACGGTCTCCATCACCGGGGCTCCGGCGGCAGCCGAACTGCGGGACGCGCCCAAGGTTACGCTTGAAAACTCCGTGGGGCTGAAAAGCGTTTACGACGGAGGCACGTTCATTGTGGAAAGGAATACCGACATGGAGGGCGAAACAATACAGGCCCCCGATTTCGACGGGCTTGTAAAGAACATATCACACAACGCCGACAACAAGACCATCACCGTGGAATATACCGCCAACGACCCATCGGCAGCCATAGCCCAGGCCAACGCCCTGCTGGCGCTTGACGGAGTGGGATACCCCGCAGCCGATGCTACGGAGCGCACAGCCCTGAAAAACGCAGTGGAAGCGGCCAAGCCGGACGTGGCGGCTATCAACAAGGCCATGGAAGCCTACAAGGTGGCGACCAACGTGAAGCTGCCCGAAAACGGCAAGGCCTACACCTTCACCAACGTGCAGGCCAACGGCAAGCGCTACTACCTGGACAACACCGCCTCCGGTGTAGCCCTTGTGGAGCGCACCGCCGACACCAAGCTGCCCGAGTCCGCAGTCTTCGTGTGCAGCAAGGTTTACGGAGGGTATGTCTTTGCCACGCACAACGGCAAGTACTTCATCTTCAAGGGCAGCAGCGCCGGGGCAGACGGCAACGACGGCCACATGGACAACTACGATGACACGCAGTGCCGCCTCACCATAGCCAAGATGCCACTCAACGGGCAGTATACCAGCAAGGCTTCGTCACTGGCAGACCTCTTCGGCTACTGCACCGTGAAAGGCAAGCGCAGCAACGGGCAGGACGGCATGTTCATAATAAAGAACGGCGGCACCTACGACCAGGCCAACGCGCCTTTCTACAACGACAACTACTCGGCCGCCTTCCTCATTGAGGAAACGCCATATTACAACACCGTCACAACCGAGCAGATGGGCGGTGCCTGCTATTCCTCGCTCTACCTGCCCTTCCCCGTGATGATACCAGGGGATGTGTCCCTGTTTGCCTGCAAGTTCTCCGAAGACGGAAACGCATTCGAGTTTGAGCCCGTATCGGGCAACGTGCTCGCAAAAGAACAAGCCGTGGTGGTCAGCACCGCTGAGCCGGGCAGCTACTCATTCTCGCCGGCCTTTATTCCCGGCGATTCCATCATAGGCAATGTGCTGCTGGGCACCGTGGAAGACAAGCTCGCCAGGGATGACCTCAACACCCTCTACCTGGCAGAGGTGGACGGCAAGCCCGGCTTCTACGCAGCAACGCTGACCCGCGCCGCGGGGAACTTGCAAAAGGGCGTGGCCTACTATGAAAGCAAGGACAAGGAAGCGATAGAGATAATCAACATCGTAACCGGCATAAGCGCAGCCGCCAAGGCCGCCAAGGCCGACGGGGCGGTGTACGACCTGCAAGGCCGCAAGGTGGAACGCGCCGAAAAGGGCCTCTACATCATAGGCGGACGCAAGGTTGTGGTGAAGTAACCTCCGCCCGTACCATGCAAAAGAGCGGGGCGCGCCTTTACGGGTGCGCCCCGCTTACGTATCCACCCTTGCGCCCCGCACCGGGCTATAGGCCGCATACCCCCCCATTCGCGGTACCACGCCGTGGTACTGCGGCGGAGCTTGCACCCCTCCGTGCTCAAACGGGATGGCCGCCGCCGGGCTTATGCGCCCGTTTTGTTTGGCTCGGGTGTTGCAAAACCTTAACTTTGCACCACAACCAAACAAAAGCGAAGCCATGTACCTGAAAGCGCGTCTCGCCGCGATGAATTTCATAGAGTTTGCGGCTTGGGGGGCCTACCTCATATCCATGGGAGCCTACCTCGGCGGGGTGGGAATGGCCGGAGACATAGGCCTTTTCTACGCCGTGCAGGGTGTCGTATCCATTTTCATGCCCGCCCTGATGGGCATAGTGGCCGACAGGTGGGTGCCGGCCCAGCGCCTGCTCGGGCTTTGCCACCTTGGCGCGGGGCTTTCCATGCTGGCGGCTTCGGCTTACGCCATAGGGGCCGGCGGCGATGTGTCCTTCTCCACGCTCTTCACGCTCTACACGGCCGGGGTGGCCTTTTACATGCCCACGCTGGCCCTAAGCAACTCCGTGGCCTACACAGCCCTGGCCCGCGCCGGGCTCGACTCAGTGGCCCACTTCCCTCCCATACGCGTGCTCGGCACGGTGGGCTTCATCGTTACGATGTGGGTGGTGGACCTGTGCGGCTTCCAGCAGAGCGCCTGGCAGTTTGCCGTGTCGGGGGCCGTGAGCATAGGGATGTTCGCCTATTCGTTCACGCTGCCGCCCTGCCCGGTGGCCGGTGCAGGCAAGCGCGGCGGGGGGCTCGCCGAGGCTTTCGGCCTGCAGGCCTTCTCGCTCTTCCGCCGGCCGGAGATGGCGGTGTTCTTCCTTTTCTCCATGCTGCTCGGGGTGTCGCTGCAAATCACCAACGGCTACGCCAACCTCTTCATCACCAGCTTCGGCAGCCTGCCGGAATACGCCGGCGCTTTCGGCGTGGACCACGCCAACATCCTCATATCGCTCTCGCAGGTGAGCGAGACCTGCTGCATACTCCTCATACCCTTCTTTATGAAGCGCTTCGGCATAAAGGCTGTGATGCTCATAGCCATGACGGCCTGGGCGCTGCGCTTCGCACTGCTGGGGGCCGGCAACCCGGGGCCGAGAGTGTGGATGTTCATCGCCTCCATGGTGGTTTATGGGGTGGCTTTCGACTTCTTCAACGTGTCGGGGTCGCTCTTCGTAGACGCCTCTGTGCCGCCGGCCTTGCGCAGTAGCGCCCAGGGGCTTTTCATGCTGATGACCAACGGATTGGGGGCGAGCATAGGAATGCTCTGCGCGCAGGCCGTGGTGGACAGCCACACCGCCGCCGGGGTTACCGACTGGACGGCTTGCTGGTACACCTTCGCCGCCTACGCCCTCGTGGTGGGCGTGGCTTTCGCGGCGGTGTTCCGGCCCGGAAAGGAGACGTGGGCTGTATGACGCGGTGGGTCAAGGTGTCGTTCGGCGACGTGGCCAAGGTAGTGGGGGGCGACGGCCAGGGCATAGGCTTCGTAACGCTCTGCCACGAAGCCACGGGGCGGGCCATGGGGATACTCCTGGACAAGTGGACGCTGCACGAGGTGCTGCTAAGGCGAGACTCGGCGGGGGAATGCGCCAAGCAGCTGCCCGAGGTGCTTTACGGTGAGCTGTCGTCCATCTCCACGGCCGGCTATTCCATAAGGATAGCTGAGGCCAAGGACGGGGAATACAAGGCCGAACTCGTGGCCGGGGACGCACCGGGGCAATGCGGCCGTGGAATAAAGGCGGGAGATGCGGTGGTGCTGTCGCTGCTGTCGGGCATGGACATATTCGTAAACGAGGAACTGCTCTCACTGCCGGGCAACCCCATCGGCGAGGGCTATTCCAGGGTGCCGATGCCGATATCTGCCGTGGACAGCGACACCCTCAGGAAAGGGTTGGGCACGGCCATACGTGACGAAGACTACGAGCAGGCTTCCAACATACGCGACGAACTGCGCCGCAGGGGGCTTCCGGCGGAACCGGCGGAACCCGCAGCGTGGGAGTACGGGGAAGAAGACGGGGCGGAGGAATGAAGGAAGAGAGGTATTTCTACGTGCCGGAAGCGTCATCGGCCTGCGAACTGCCGCCGGAAGAGGCCGCGCATGCCGTAAGGGTGTTGCGTATGAAGCCGGGGGACGCCGCCGTGCTGATGGACGGCTGCGGCACATTCTACCGGGCGGAGATCGAGGAAGCATCGCCCAGGCGTTGCGCCTACCGCATAACCGGGGCCGAGCCGCAACAGAGGGCTTGGCGCGGCAGGATAACCGTGGCCGTGGCCCCCACGAAGAATATGGACCGCATGGAGTGGCTGGCCGAAAAGGCGACCGAGGTGGGGGTGGACTGCATACAGCCGCTGCTGTGCGCCTGTTCAGAACGGAAGGAGATAAAGGCCGCGAGGATGGAGAAAATAGTGGTCTCGGCCATGAAGCAGAGCCGTAAGGCTTGGAAGCCGCAAGTGGGCGGAATGCTGCCCGTCGGCGAGTTCGTGGCCGGGCGGAGGGGCGGCGGAAAGTACATCGCCCACTGCAACCCAGGCCCTAAGGCCGACCTCTTCGGGGAGTTGAAGAAAGACCCCGGGGGGGATGTCACAATACTAATCGGCCCGGAGGGCGATTTCACAGAGGATGAAGTGGCAGCCGCAGTGGCCGGAGGCTATGTGCCGGTGTCGCTCGGAAGCAGTAGGCTGCGCACGGAGACGGCCGCTTTGGAAGCCGTGGTGCTGGCCTGGCTGTCAAGGCGCGTTTGACAATATGGTACGGATGGATTTTGTAGTGAAGATATTGCAGGGGGCGGCGCTTGCCGCGCTGCTCCTGTTGCAGGCGTGCGGAGGTGCGGACCCTGGTATGGCCGTGCCGCGCGATGCCGCGGCAGTGCTTGCGGTGGATGCAAGTGCGGCGGGTCTGCTGCCCGTGTTGGGCGGAGAACTCGGCGGGTTGGCCGCCCCGGGCGGAAAGGCCTATGCCTTCGTAGACGGCAGTGGGGAGTTCTTCGTATGCGCAGCAACAGCCGGTGAGGACGCGGTGGAGGAAACCCTTGAAAGGCTTCGCAAGGCCGGGCGTGCCACAGGGCCGGTGCAGCGCAGGGGGTATGGCTTCTGCGTGGTGGACGGCTCATGGGTGGCCGGATACGGAGGGAAACTGCTCGCGGCCACGGGCCCCGTTGCGGCAACCGGCGTGGGAGCCGCCATGAACAGGCTCGCCGGGCTGCTTTCTTCGGAAAGTGGGGAGGAATCTCCATTGGTGTCCATGGCGGACAGCATAGGGGCTCCGGTATCGCTGGCGGCAAGGGTTTCGGCACTGCCCGAAAAGATAGCACCGGTGTTTATGGTGGGTGCCGGAAAGGATACAAAGCCCTCGGCTGTGATAGTGGTGGCGAGGGTGGACACGGTGGACGGCTGCCTTGTGGTGAAAGGCCGCAGCGTGTCTCACGACAAGGCCGTGGACAAGGATTTGCAGACCGCCCGCAGCGCTTACGGCGGCATAGGCGGTCGTTTCCTGTCGGGCTTGCGTGCCGATGCCAAAGTTTCGCTCGTGGCCAATGTGGATGGCCCGGCTTTTGTGGGGCAGTTGCACGGCAGTGCCCCGTTGGCGGCCATGCTCGCCGGGGCAAACGCCATTGTGGACATGGACAAGATCCTGAAGAGCGTGTCGGGGGACATATCCATATCCGTGGACGGCTTGGACGGGGGCGGGCTTTCCGTCTTTGCGGAAACAAGCGGCTCCGGCTGGGTGGAAGACGTGGGATACTGGATGCAGTCGGTGCCAAAAGGGGGCCGCATGGTGCAGACCGGGGATAGTTCTTATTCATATTCGGGCGGCGGGCGTGAGTTCAATTTCGGTTTGGACGGCAGCGTCTTTTACGGGGTTTCTTCCAAGAGCCTTTTGGAGGGTAGGGGCAAATCGGCTGCAAGGCCGCTCCCCGGAGGTTTGTTGCGCCTTTTGCGCGGTGCCAAGCTCGCTGTGGTGGCAAACACCGAGGGGCTTCCGGCGGTAGGCGGGAGTTTCACCCATGCGGCGTACATAATGGAATGACTATGGACAGCATAGTTTTTGAAAACGTGGTGCCGGCGGTATTCTCAGCCGCGGAGGGATTGCGCTCCGACGTGTGGGGCTGCCGGTTGGAGTTGCGTAAGGGCTGCACCTATCTGATAGAAGCCGCCAGCGGCAAGGGCAAGAGCACCTTTTGCAGCTACCTTGTCGGCTACCGCAGCGACTATTCAGGCAAGATAACCTTTGACGGGGGCGACATCCGTGGCATCAAGGCCGCAGGATGGAGCGGTGTCCGCAAGGGAGTGGTTAGCCTTATGTTCCAGGAGCTGCGCCTTTTCCCCGAACTCACAGCATTGGAAAACGTGGAGATAAAGAACTCCCTCACCGGCCACAGGACACGCAGCGAGATAGAGGGCTGGTTTGAACGTCTCGGCATAGCCGACAAGCTCAACTCGCCGGTGGGTCTTATGTCTTTCGGCCAGCAGCAGCGCGTGGCCTTGGCAAGGGCGTTGGCGCAGCCGTTCGACTTCCTTGTGGCGGACGAGCCGGTGAGCCACCTCGACGACGACAACGCAGCGGCTATGGCCGGTCTTATGGAGGAGGAAGCGTGCAAGCAGGGCGCGGCCATAGTGGCAACGAGCATAGGCAAGCACGCGCCGCTGGCCTATGGAAAGGTGTTGAAGCTATGAGGTTGGTGTGGAAACTGCTGCGCAGGCACATCAGCGCCTTGCAGCTCGCGGGCTTTTTCATAGCCAACCTGTTCGGCATGTCGGTGGTGCTGGTAGGCTACCAGTTCTACCGCGACTTGGTGCCGGCTTTGGAAGCCCCGGACAGCTTTATGAAGGCCGGTTACGTGGTGGTGAACAAGAAGATAGGCTCAGCCTCGGCCATTGGAGGCGGCAACACTTTCACCCCGGAAGAGATAGAGGCCCTGCGCTCGCAGCCGTTCGTGAAGTCGGCGGCCGGGTTCACATCGGCAAACTATAAGGCCGAGGCCAAGATGGGAGTGGACGGGCGGACGCTGCTCCATTCGGAGATTTTCTATGAAAGCGTGCCCGACTCGTTCGTGGATGCAAAGCGCGGCTTGTGGAAATACGAACCGGGAGATGCCAGCGTGCCGGTGATACTGCCCAGGGCTTACATAGCCATGTACAACTTCGGGTTCGCACGCAACCGCGACCTGCCAAAGATAAGCGACGGGCTGGCCGGGCTGATAGACCTCAGGATATACGTATCGGGAGCAGGCCGCAGTGCCGAATACGTTGGACGGGTGATAGGCTTCTCTTCGAAGCTCAACACGGTGCTTGTGCCGCAGGGTTTCGCAGATTGGACAAACGGACAGTACGCCCCCGGCGAGGAAAACCCGCCGTCAAGGCTCATCATAGACGTGGCCAACCCTGCGGATGGGCGGCTCTCGGAATATTTGGAGCGGCACGGATACGAAGCGGAAGAGGGAAACCTTGACGCGGAGAAGACCACTTACTTCCTCAGGCTCGTGTCCGCCATGGTCATGGCGGTGGGAGGATTGGTGTCCGCGCTCAGTTTCTACATACTGTTGCTAAGCATATACCTGTTAGTGCAGAAAAACATAGGCAAGATACAGAACCTGCTGCTCATAGGTTACACCCCCGCCAAGGCCGCACTTCCTTACCAAGCCTTGGCCGCAGGGCTCAACGCCGCAGTGCTTGCCATAGCCTTGGCCGTGCTGGCCGTCGTGAGAGGGTATTACATGGACACCCTCACAACGCTCTTTCCCGAGATGGAGGAAGGCGGAATGGCCGGTGCCGTTTGGCTCGGGGCGGCCTTGTTCGCGGGTGTTACCGCGCTCAACTGCGTTGTGATAAGGGCCAGGGTTTCGCCATTGTGGAGGGCGAAAAACTGACGGAGTGCATATTCAACCAACAAAAACGATATGAGAAAAAGATTTTACAGTCTGTTCGCTGCGCTGATAGCCGTGCTGTCCGCCGCCGCGCAGGTAACCACGTCGGGCCTCGGCGGCCAGATAACCGCAGGGGGCGAAGCCGCCGCCGGTGCCGTTGTGGAGGCCGTGCACACGCCATCTGGCACAAAGTACACCGCCGTGGCCAACGAGAAAGGCCGCTACTCCATACAGGGAATGAGGGTGGGAGGCCCCTACACCGTGAAGGTAACCTATACGGGTTACAAGGCGGAGACCTTCGGCGGGCTGCACCTCGCCTTGGGTGAGCCGTCGGCAGTGGACGCAGACATGGAGGAAGACGTAACGCTGCTGGGCGAAGTGGTGGTGAAAGGCGGGCGTTCCGGCGGAAGCATGGGCGCGGCGAGCCGGTTCGGCCAAGGGCAGATAGCCAACGCCCCCACAGTGGACCGCAACATATACGATGTGGCAAAGCTGTCGCCGCTGGTAAACACCAACAAGTTCGGCGGCATAACGATAGCCGGCGCCAACAACCGCTACAACTCATTCCAGATAGACGGCGTGGTGAGCAACGACGTGTTCGGCCTTGCTTCATCGGGCACCAACGGAGGGCAGTCCGGGGCAAACCCCATTTCGTTGGATGCCATAGAGCAGATACAGGTGGCCGTGTCGCCCTTTGACATAAGGCAGAGCGGCTTCACCGGCGGGGCCATAAACGCCATCACAAAGCAGGGCACAAACACCCTCAAAGGCTCGGCCTACGCCTACCACACGGACGAGAACTTCTACGGCAGGTGGAGCCAGCAGGCCGGCAAGAGCCAGAAACTGACGGACGAAACCACAAACACCTACGGCTTCTCCGTAGGCGGCCCCATACTGAAAGACAAGCTATTCTTCTTCGCCAGCCTTGAATACAAGAAAAACTCCTACCCGGCTTCCTACTATCCCGGGTATGACGGCTACTTCCTGTCGGCCCCAGCGGCCCAGGCCATCCTTGACAGGTATTCGCAGGTTACCGGGCTTAAAGACGAATTCTCGCGCCGCAACATAAACACCAAGGGGCTGTCGCTCCTGGGCCGGGTGGACTGGAACATAGACAACGCCAACAAGTTCTCGCTGCGCTACCAGCTCAACGACTCCTACAAGGACGTGTACGGCACCGGTGCCAAGAGCTACTACTTCAACAACAGCGCCTACAGGATGGACAACAGCACCAACTCGTTCGTGGCCGAGCTCAACTCGTCCATAGGCAAGTCGCTCTACAACGAGCTGCGCGCAGGCCTAACCATGGTGCGCGACCACAGGGAGGTGCCCTACCAAGGCCCCACGATATACATACAGAACGCAGGGGCGTACGACCCGGCCACGGGAGAGGAAGCCTCGGGCAGCAACACCATAAACCTCGGTTCGGAATACTCATCCGGGGTGAACTTCCTGGACCAGGACATCTGGACGATAGAGGACAACCTGTCGTGGTACGTGGGCGACCACACCCTCACCTTCGGCACGCACAACGAGTTCTACAACATGGCCAACGCCTTCATACAGGCCGCCTTCGGGGAGTATGTGTACAGCGGCGTGAAGAACTTCATGGCCGACAAGCCCAGCTCTTTCATTTGGAAATACTCAGACGAAACCATCACCGGCACGAGCCAGTGGGCCACGCCGTTCAAGGCCGGGCAGCTCGGCTTCTACGCCCAGGACAAGTGGAACGCCACAAACGTGCTCCAATTAACCTACGGCCTAAGGGTTGACCTGCCCGTATACTTCAACGGCCCCACGGCCAACGAAGAGTTCAACGCCACGGACTTCTCCAAGAAATACGATGCGGTGGTGGGCCGCAAGCCCTCCGTCTCGCCCATGTTCTCGCCCAGGGTCGGCTTCCAGTGGTACACATCCGACACCCGCGCCACAAAGCTGCGCGGCGGCTTGGGCGTGTTCAACGGCAGGGCGCCGTTCGTGTGGATAGAAAACGCCTGGGCCAACACCGGCATAGAACTCAAGGGCACCACGATATACAGCCCCGACGCACCTCAGTTCACCAAGTACGGGGCTGACATAAAGGCCGCCGTAGCCTCCGCAGCCGGCAAGGCCGACAAGCCCGTGGTGAACACCATAGACAGGAACTTCAAGTTCCCGCAGGTCTTCAGGGCCAACCTCGCCCTTGAACAGAAGCTGCCCGGAGATGTGAACCTCACGCTTGAGGGACTCTACTCCCGCAACATAAACAATGTGTGGTTCCAAAACCTCGCACTCATAGACAACGGCCAGAAGGTATACGCCGTAAACTCAAAGTACGAGAACTCGGCCACCACCTACTACGCCAGCAAGCCCGGCAGCTACAACGCCATCATCAACACCTCCAACACCGACAAGGGATACAGCTACAGCCTTAGCGCCAAGCTGGAAAAGAGCTTCGCTTTCGGCCTCGACCTCATGGCCTCGTACACCTTCGGCCACTCTTACTCGGTGAACGACGGAACATCCTCCGTGGCGGCTTCCAACTGGGGATACTACTACTGCGTGGACCCCAATTCCGCCGACCTGTCGTATTCGCTCTACGACATACCCCACAGGCTCATAGCCGTGGCCGCCTACAACTCGCCAAAGTACGGCAACGGACGCTGGCAGACACACGTCTCCCTCACCTACAACGGGTACAGCGGACAGAGGTACAGCTTCATAATGAGCGACTCCAACCCGTCTTTCAACGGAGACTACCGCACGGGCAACACCCTGCTCTACATCCCCACCGAGGGAGAACTGGCGGAGATGGACTTCGTGGGCAACAAGAACATGTCGGCCGACCAGGCACGGGAGGCTTTCGGCAACTGGATTGAAAACAATTCCTACGCAAAGAACCACCGCGGCAGGTACGCCGACCGCAACGCCGGGAGCGCACCGTGGGAGAACCATTTCGACCTGCACATCTCGCAAGACTTCTACTACCTGAAAGAGCGCGGCAGCAAGGTGGAGCTTACGCTCGACATCGTAAACCTGGCGAACATGCTCAACCACGACTGGGGCACGTACTATTCCAGCGCCTACTCCGAGAACATCCTGAAAGTGAAAGGCACCAAGGCGGATGCCGCCGGCAACATGGTGGCTTCATACGAGTTCCAGGGTTACAGGCCCACGATAAGCGACTACAACAGCCGCTGGCACGCGCAGGTGGGCCTCAGGGTTACATTCTAAGGAACAGACGCCCGCGCGGAATCCTCCCACGGACTCCGCGCGGGCAAAGCACCAAAACATGAAGATAGACTTTCAAAACATAGCCGCCGAGGCCGTGGAGGGCTTCAAGGGCGGAAAGGGGGAAATGCTAATGAGGGCCTTTGACGGCTGCGGCTGCCGAGTGATGCTCAACACGCTGCGCCCCGGGGCGGAAGTGGGGACGCACCGCCACGAGGGAAACTGCGAGGTGGTATACGCACTGAAAGGCTGCGCCACGTTCCAAATAAGCGACGCCGACGGCCGGAGGACGGAGACCGTGGCCGAAGGCTGCGCCCACTATTGCCGCGAGGGAGGCTGCCACAGCTTCAAGAACGACACTGGGGAGGACTTTGTCTTCCTTGCCGTGGTGCCGAAACAATGACCGCCATGGACACGATAGAAGCAATACTCACAAGGCGCAGCGTGCGCCGCTACGGGGAAAGGCAGGTGGAAAGGCCGCTGGTAGAGAAAGTGTTGGAAGCAGGCGCATGGGCGCCGACCGGCCACGGCAGCCAGGACCCTTTCATCGTGGCCGTGCAAGACGCCGCCGACTGCGCCGCAGTAAGGAGGCTTAACGCCGAAGCGATGGGGGCGGACGGAGATCCCTACTATGCAGCTCCCACCATTGTGGTGGTGTTCGCGCCGGCAGGGGCGGCAAACGCGGTGAAAGACGCCTCGCTCGTGCTGGGAAACATGATGTTAGCGGCGCATTCGCTCGGTCTGGCTTCGTGCTGGATAAACCGCTGCGAGGCGGTGTTCTCCACCGGAGAGGGGAAAGCCCTTATGGAAAAATGGGGCCTGCCCGGCGGCCTTGAAGGCATAGGAAGCCTTGCCTTGGGCTACCCCGCCGGCCCGCCGCGAGACCCTAAGCCGAGAAAAGAGGGCTATTGGAGGGTGGTTTAACGGGGTGGCTGCTCCACACCGCTGCAAAGTTTACGGGGTGCGCCTGCACGGGCGCACCCCTTTTCCGTGCGTTTCCCGGTTGCCGCCGCCGTCCATAGCGGCCTCCCAAGCACGCCATTCCTGGCGCAGTGGGGAGTCCACGTCCAACATCGGCCATTCATGGGGAGTCAGCGCCCGGGGAGTCCCTTTCCCCCATTCGTCATTCAGAGGGAGCGTCAGCGACCGAAGAATCCCAGTAAAGGAGATGTTTCGCTGCGCTCAACATGACGGGTGTGTGGTGTTTCGCTGCGCCCGGCATGGCGCGGGTGTGTGGTGTTTCGCTGCGCTCAACATGACGGGTGTGTGGTGTTTCGCTGCGCCCGGCATGGCGCGGGTGTGTGTGATGTGTATCTGCGCCCGGCATGGTTGATGGGTAAGGCATCTCGTCCAATACCACGGCGTGGTACCATTAGTACCAAGCCGTGGTACCATTAGTACCAAGCCGTGGTATTGTTAGTACCAAGCCGTGGTACTGCCACAGGTATGCCGAGTTTTTCCCGTAAAAGGGCGCAAGGCCAATCCCCACACGCCGTTTTATCCGCCAACGGCGTACCACAATGGGGCGCAACCGCCACCGGTGAAGTGGGTAATACATAACTTTGCACAAAACTTGCCTTATGCGTAGGAAACCTTTGTGGAAGACATTCCTTGGGGCATTGGCCGAGCCGTTGAGGGCCAACGCGGCTTTCTTCGTGTCAATGGCCGTCCTTGCCGCCTATTGCGCCTTGTCCGTCGTGGGGCACCGCAAGCCGCCCGGCACGGTGGATGCGGCCTTGTGGGGGGAAATGTTTGCAGACCTGTATGTGGTGTGCGCCCTGCTGGCCGTCCTTCCGCGTTTCCTGGCACGCCCGCTAAGGGCTTTCCTTTACGTTTCCGCTTACGCAGTGGCCGCCGCAGACATGTACTGCCTCGGCAAGTTCGGCTCGGCCATAACTCCCACAATGCTCATGCTGCTCGGCCAGACGGACGGCCGCGAAGCCTGGGAGGCCGCGTCCGCCTTCGTTTCGGAAGGCTCCCGGATGGGATACGCGGCCGGTGTGGCCTGCATGGCGTCGGCGAGCGCGCTGTGGGCCGTGCGCGGAGTGTTTGTGAAAATGGCCGGGCGTAACATGGGGTTGGTGGCGGACGGCATAGGGCGTTCCCTTTCCGCGCTTGCCGACAGGCTGCAGCCGGCCGTGGGTCTTGCGGCCGGCGCGGCGTTCGCTGTGGGCGCGGTTGCCGCCTGGCCCAACAAGGAGGCCGTGGCGAGGCTGATGTCTTGCGGAACCGTGGGCGAAGTGGAAAAGGAACTCACAAAGCCGTCGCCAGCCGTGCTTTGCACGCCAGCATACCGACTGGCGTTCAGCGTGTACGCAAACACCCTCGCCGCCAAGGAGATAGGCAGGGTAATGGACGTGGCCGCCACGGCAAAAGTCGACAGCACCTTCGCCGGCAGTCCGAACATAGTGCTCATAATAGGTGAGAGCTACAACCGGCACCATTCATCGCTGTACGGCTATCCCCTGCCCACTGCGCCGAGGCAGCGGGCAAGGGCCGAGGAGGGGCGGCTCGTGCCGTTCACCGACGTGGTGTCGCCGTGGAACCTCACCAGCTTCTTCTTCAAGGATTTCTTTTCCATGCGCGACATCGGCGGGCAAGGCCAGTGGTGCGACTACCCCCTGTTCCCCCAGCTGTTCCGCAAGGCGGGCTACAAGGTGGCCTTCCTCACAAACCAGTTCGTGCCAAAGGCTTCCGAGGCCGTGTACGATTTCAGCGGCGGTTTCTTCCTCGCCAACCCGGGGATAAGCGGAACGCTCTTCGACATACGCAACACAAGGACGCACCGGTACGACGAGGGCCTGCTGCACGACTACGACTCGATAGCCGCGGCGGGGGCTTTCCGCGGCGGGAAAAACCTCGTGGTGTTCCACCTTATGGGGCAGCACCTCAACTACCGCAGCCGCTTCCCCAAGCAGAGGGGCGTGTTCTCCCCGGCAGACTACAAGTCCTTGCGCCCCGAACTCACCGAAAAGAAGCGCAGGATGGTGGCCGACTATGACAACGCCTGCCGCTACAACGACAGCATTGTGGACCGCATCTGCGCGCGCTTCGACAGCACGGAGGCCGTCATAGTGTACATGCCGGACCACGGAGAGGAGGTTTACGAGCGGGGCAGGGACATCGTATGCAGGGTGCACAACGCCGAGATAGACCGAGGAATGGCAATGCACGAGTTTGAGATACCTTTCTGGATAAGCTGCACCAAGGCCTATGCCGAGCGGCATCCTAAGACAACCGCCATGGTCGCCGCTGCTGCGGGGCGGCCGTTCATGACAGACGCGCTGCCGCATGCGCTGCTTTTCCTCGGAGGCATCCACACTCCGCTTTACAAGCCGGGGAGCAACGTGCTTTCCGCATGGTACGACCCGGCAAGGCCGCGCCTGCTCAAAGGCAAGACCGATTACGACAAGATAGTGATGGGGAATGGAAAACGGAGGTAGGCTCACAAAGGAGCAGTGCTCGGCCATGAAAGGCTTAGCCATAATAGGCATAATGCTGCACAATTACAGCCACTGGCTCGGGCCGGTGGTGAAGGAGAACGAGTTTTCCTACTCGCAAGGCAACGTGGACAGGTTGTTGGCTTCCTTGGCCGCCCCGGACGCTTTGCTGCCGCTCCACCTGATGTCTTTCTTCGGCCACTACGGAGTGCCGGTGTTCCTTTTCCTCAGCGGTTTCGGCCTTGTGGTGAAGTACGAGCTGGAAGGGCGCGGCGCCGGCGGTGCCTGGGGCTTTGTGAAAGGACACTGGGTGAAGCTGTTCAAGATGATGGCCATAGGCTTCGCCATATTCACTGCGGTGGACGCGGTAACGCCCGGCAGGCACCATTACGGGTTTGCAGACGTGGCCATGCAGCTGGCCATGGTGAACAATTTCGCAGCCGAGCCCGACAAGGTGGTGTGGCCCGGCCCTTACTGGTTCTTCTGCCTTATGGTGCAGTTCTATGTGCTTTACCGCCTTGTTTTCCACGGGCGCAAGTCGCTGTTGGTAGTGGCGTTCACCATCGTGTGCATGGGCTTGCAGGCGGCAGCGGCCTGCGACACGGGGCTGCTCGTGAGGCTCCGTTACAACTTCGTGGGCGAAATGCTGCCGTTCGCACTGGGAATGCTTTACGCCCGCCACGGCTTCCCGCGGGTCTCACGGAGCACCGCCGCCGCAGTGGCCGCGGCTATGGCTGCGGCGGTGGCTGCCATGGGTTGCTCGTTTGCCACGTGGCTGGCAGCCCCGGCTGCGGTTTGCGTGTCAGCCGCCGCGTTGGTGATGGCTCTGCCGCCGCGTTCCCTCGCGCCGCTCGTGTGGACGGGCGGGATTTCTGCAGCCTTGTTCGTCGTGCATCCCGTAACGCGCAAGATATTCATACCCATAAGCCGCCAGGGCGACTATTACACCGGTCTGCTGCTCTATGCAGTGGCTTCCATAGTGGCGGCCTACTTGTACCACAGCGCCGAGCGCGGCAAAGGCAGGTGATATGGATGCAGGGCTCGTTAGCAAATACCGCACGGAACTGATGGGGGCGGCCATGGTGGCGGTGGTGCTTTTCCACGTGCCGCTGGCCCGTAGCAGTCAGTTCTTCGGCCTGCACAGGATGGGCAACGTCGGTGTGGACATATTCCTCTTCCTCAGCGGAATGGGGCTGTGGTTCGCATGGGGGAAGTCTCCCGGCCTTTGGAAGTTCTACCGCCGCCGCCTCGCCCGGGTCTATCCCGCTTGGATAGCGGTGGCAGCCGCCTATTACTTGCTGCTGCACAAGCAGGACGCGCCAAGCACCATCGGAGACATACTCGTAAACCTCAGCTTTTGGACCCGCGGCAGCCTTACCTTTTGGTTCGTGCCGGCCATCATTGCGCTATACATAGCCGCGCCGGCCTACTTGGAGCTGATACGCCGCTGGCCCGCCGCGCGTTGGCTGCCGGTTTGCGCCATGTGCTGGTGCGTGGCCGTGCATTGGGTGGCCCCGGTACACGCAGCTGCGGGCTACTTGGAGATATTCTGGAGCCGCATACCGATATTCCTCATAGGCGTCAACTTCGGCTCGGCTGCCGCTGCCGGCACGGATTACGGGCGTGCGGGCACGGCCGTGGCCGCGTTTGTGTTCGCAGCCGCGCTCGCCTTGGGCGTGTACATGGAGCAGCACTTGTACACCCGTTTCCCTCTGTTTGTCATGAGGATGGTCTACATACCCATGTCGGTATCGGCGGTGCTCTTGGCGGCAAGGCTGTTCGCGGATCTTCCTCAGCGGCTTCTATCGCCGCTTCGAGCCCTCGGCTTGGTGAGCTTGGAAATGTACCTGCTGCACGTGGAGTTCCTAATGCGCCCGCTCCTCGGGCTTAAGCTCGGCTACTGGCCGCTCGCTGCTGCGACCATCGTGGTGGGTTTCGCCATGGCGTGGCTGCTGCACAAGGGCGCCGGGTATGTGGCGGGCAAGATGGCCTGAACTGATTTTTTCATAGGAAACAAACGACAAAACCCCATATATGGTAAAGGGATTGCTAAGTATAATAAGGCTTAGGCAGTGGATTAAGAACCTATTCGTGCTGATGCCGCTCTTTTTCGGCGGGGCCATGGCCAACGCGCCGCAGCTGCTTTCCGCCCTGGCGGCCATGCTGGCTTTCTGCTTCGCGGCTTCCGCAGTGTATTGCTTCAACGACATTATAGACGCGGAGGCCGACCGCCGCCACCCGGCCAAGCGCAACCGCCCCGTGGCCTCCGGGCAGGTGTCCGTGCCGCAGGCATACGCGGCCATGGCGGCCCTGGCGCTGCTGTCCGCCGCTTCCCTTTATGCCGTGGACGGCGGAGGTCGTGGCATGGCGGCTGCTGTTGTCGGGGCCTATTTCGCCATAAACATGGCTTACTGCGCCAAGATAAAGCAGTATGCCATAGTGGATGTGTGCGTGGTGGCGTTCGGCTTCGTACTGCGCATATTCGCCGGTGGGTACGCGGCCGGCATAAACCCCAGCAAGTGGATTGTGCTGATGACTTTCCTGCTCACCCTCTTCCTTTCGTTCGCCAAGCGGCGCGACGACGTGCTGAGGATGGAAGCCACCGGTGAGCCGCCTAGGAAAAACACCATACGCTACAACCTAACCTTCATAAACCAGGCCATAACCATCACCGCCTCGGTAACACTCGTGTGCTACATAATGTACACCGTGTCGGCCGAAGTGGCAGGGCAGTTCCACACAGACAAGCTGTACCTCACCAGCGGCTTCGTGCTGGTGGGGCTGCTGCGCTACATACAGCTGGCCGTGGTGGACAAGCGCACCGGCGACCCCACCAAGGTGATACTCAAAGACCGCTTCACGCAGATAGTGGTGGGGGCCTGGGGACTGTCGTTCCTCTTCATAATATACGGATAGGATGGGGAAGACGCACGTGTTCGACTTCGACGGCACCCTGACCACTGCCGATTCTTTCATAGCCCTGCTCGCTTTCGCCGGGGGCGCGGCCAAGCTGTATGCCACGCTCGCGTTCTTCTCGCCTCTTCTCGCCTTGTCCAAGCTCGGCCTTTATAGCGGCGGCCGGGTAAAGGAAAAGGTATTCTCACTCTATTTCAAGGGCATGCCGGTGGGGGAGTTCCGCAACTTATGCCGCCGTTTCGCCGCCGCCAATTCCGACAGGATACTAAACCCGCGCACCGTGGGGATACTTCGCGCTACCTGCAACCCGGTGGTGGTTACGGCCAGCATGCCTGCCTGGGTGGGGGAATTCCTGCCTGGTGTGGAAGTGGTGGGCACCGAACCGCAGGTGGAGAATGGCCTGCTCACCGGCCGTTTCTCCACGCCCAACTGCAACGGCCCGGAAAAGGTGCGCCGACTTATGGAGGTACGTCCAGGGTTGGACGCTGCGGACGCGGTGGCATACGGCGACAGCCCGGGCGACTTGCAACTGCTGCGGTGGGCCGGGGAAGCTTATGTGGTGGAAGGAGGAGAACCGCGCAGATGGGACGGAAAAGGAGGCCCGGCTGCAGTGCTTGCCGAACAAGCCTTGCGGTTCGCAGCCGTGGGGGCGGCGGCCACGGCCATACAATATGCCGTGTACATAGTTGCGTGCGCCATACTGCCGCGGGGTGGGTGGTTTCCCTCTGCGGCCATGACGGTAGGCTATGCGGCCAGCTTCGTGTTCAACTTCATAGCGTCCACCCGATATACATTCCGGACCAAGGCCACTGCCGCCAAGGGAGGGCGGTTCGCCCTCGCCCACGCAGCCAACTACTCCATGCAGATAGCCCTGCTCAACGCATTCCTGTGGCTCGGCACACCCGGGTGGCTCGCCCCGTTGCCGGTGTTCTGCGTGTGCGTGCCGGCCAACTTCCTGCTCGTGAGGAAGGCTCTCCGGTAACACCCGTAAACAAGCGGATAAAAAAAGGCGTGCCGTAAAGGCACACCCGAGGCTATGAAAAGAGCGGCAGACGGGGCTCGAACCCGCGACCCCCAGCTTGGGAAGCTAGTGCTCTACCAACTGAGCTACTGCCGCAAAAAAAAGAGGAGCCGACACCCGGACTCGAACCGGGGACCTATTCATTACGAATGAATTGCTCTACCAACTGAGCCATGTCGGCCAATGCGGTGGCAAAGGTAGCAATAAGTTGAACACTACGGAAACGAGCGCGAGGAAAAAATGCGCCGCAACTCAAATAAAACCTAAAAAGCCGTAAAACGGAAAAAATCGGCTACCTTTGCAGCCGATTATAGTCCGTCACGGGCCCTAAGAAGCCCCGGCACAGGGCCGGGCGCCCGGCGGAGAAAACCGTTCAAACAACAAAATGTACGCAATCGTAGAAATCAACGGTCAGCAGTTCAAGGCCGAGGAGGGGCGCAAGCTCTTCGTCAACCACATGGAGAATGTGGAAGCCGGCAACACTGTTGAGTTCGACCGTGTGCTGCTCGTAGACAAAGACGGGGCAGTTACGGTCGGGGCGCCCACGGTGGAGGGCGCCAAGGTGGTGGTGGAAGTGGTAAGCCCGCTGGTTAAGGGCGAGAAGGTCATCGTCTTCAAGATGAAAAGGCGCAAGGACTCCCGCAAGCGCAACGGCCACCGTTCGCACTTCACCGAGGTGAAAATAACAAAAGTAGTCGCTTAACCAAACAGGAGGAAACCACAGATGGCACATAAGAAAGGCGTCGGCAGTTCCAAGAACGGACGCGAATCGGCTTCGCAGAGGCTGGGCATCAAGATATTCGGAGGCCAAAAGGTAGTGGCGGGCAACATCATCGTGCGCCAGCGCGGCACTAAGCACAACCCCGGGAAGAACGTGGGCATAGGCAAGGACGACACCCTCTATGCTCTCGCCGACGGGGTGGTGAGCTTCCGCCGCGGCCGTCTCAACCGCAGTTTCGTATCGGTTTTGCCGGAGGGCGAGGCTTAGGATAGAGACAAGATAGTTCCAAACAAACACGCTTGCGGCCGGGTTTCCAACAAGGGAATCCGGCCCAAGTGCTTTTTGTGAATGGAGTGCGCCTTGCCGGGCCCTATGGGCTCTTCGTAGGAAGCGTGGTGTGCGGCCCAGTGTGCGGTACCACGGCTTGGTACCGATATTACCACGGCTTGGTACTGATGGTACCACGGCTTGGTATTGCGGTTTTTCCACGTCTGGCCGAGTGGAGTAGGGGGCTGTTATTGCAATTGGGCAACCTTATGTAACATGCATATCTCCCAAGGCCCGGACGTGGGCCTTGGGAGATATGCATGTGTGTGCAGAGGTGGCTGGGGCTATCCGTTTGCCGACCCGGCCCACACCGCCGCCGAGGCGTCGCTCGGCATGCGCCAGTCGCCGCGCGGACTAAGGCAGACGCTCCCCACCTTTGGCCCGTCGGGCAGGCACGAGCGCTTGAACTGCTGCGAGAAGAAGCGGCGCACGAAGGTGGACAGCCACCTCTTTATGGTTTCGGCCCCATATGAGCCGGCCCTCGGGTCCGAGCCGTCAAATGCCCGCTCGGCGAGCATTTGTATCTTGGCCGGCGAGAAGCCGAAGCGGATGAAGTGGTAGAGGAAGAAGTCGTGCAGTTCGTACGGCCCCACGAGGTCTTCGCTTTTCTGGGCTATGCCCCCGTCTTCCGCCGGCGGCAGAAGTTCCGGGCTGATGGGCGTGTCGAGTATGTCGGCCAGGGTGCCGGCCACGCAGCCGAAGCCCCATTTTGACGATATGTTGGCTATCAGCGTCCTCACGAGGGTCTTGGGCACGCCGGCGTTCACCCCGTACATGCTCATGTGGTCGCCGTTGTATGTGGCCCAGCCCAGTGCGAGTTCGCTCAGGTCTCCTGTGCCCACCACTATCCCGCCGGTCTTGTTGGCCGTGTCCATGAGTATTTGGGTGCGTTCGCGGGCTTGCGAGTTTTCGTACACGGCGTCGTGCCGGCCCGGGTCATGGCCTATGTCTGCGAAGTGCCGCCTTACGGCCTCGCTTATGGGGATTTCCATGGCTGTGATGCCGAGGCCTTCCATGAGCGCTTCGGAGTTGCCTTTTGTGCGGCCGGTGGTGCCGAAGCCCGGCATTGTTATGCCGGTTATCCCCTTGCGCGGCAGCCCCAGGGTGTCAAAGGCTCGGCAGCATACGAGCAGGGCGAGAGTGGAGTCGAGGCCTCCGCTGACCCCCACCACTGCGCTGCGGGCCCCGGTGTGTTCCAAGCGGCGCGCCAGGCCCAAGGCTTGTATCTGGAATATCTCCCCGCAGGCGGTGTCCATGTCTTCCCCGGTGGGTATGAACGGCAGGGGGTTGGGCTTGCGTTCCAAGGCGAATGGCTTGCCTGCCACTTGCGGCGTGTGGATGGTTACAGCCCGCGGGGGGGCGGCGCAGCCGAATGTGGAGTTGCCGCGTCGCTCGGCGCGTATCAGTTCCACGTCTATCTGCGCGGCCACGAGTTGCCCTCCCATGGAGAATCGTTCGCCGGCTGCGAGCATCTTTCCGTTTTCCATCACCATGGCGTTGCCGCCGAAGACCATGTCCTGGGTGCTTTCGCCGTATCCGCAGCCGCTGTACACGTATCCGCAGATGTTCCTTGCGCTGTGGTGCAGCAGCATGCCGCGCAGGTAGGCGTGCTTGCCGGCGAGTTCGTCGCTTGCCGAGAGGTTGAATATTATGTCGGCCCCGGCCGTGGCGAGCTGGGCGCCTACCGGTATGGGGGCCCATGCGTCTTCGCATATCTCCACGCCGAAGCGCAGTCCGGCGGGCGTGTGGAACACCACCGGGCCGGGTGTTATGGAGGTTTCCACCCCGGCCACCCGCAGCGTTTGCGGGGCTATGGCGGCGGAGGGTGCGAACCAGCGTTTTTCGTAGAACTCGCCGTAGTTGGGCAGGTAGGTTTTCGGCACGAGGCCCACAAGCCGTCCGGCCTGCACCACGGCGGCGCAGTTGAGCAGCACGTTGCCGGCCGGTACGGGCAGCCCCACAATGCCGGCCACTCCGAGTCCGGCGGTTTCCTCCATTATCCGGCGCAGGGCTTCGTCGGCGCAGCGCAGCAGTTCACCCTGCCTGAAAAGGTCCTGGCAGGAGTATCCCGTGACGGATAGTTCCGGGAAAACGGCAATTTCCACTCCCGAAGCGTCCGCCCGCGCCATCATCTCCACTATCCTGGCGGCGTTGTGCGCCGGGTCGGCCACGCGTACCTGCGGCACGGCCGCAGCCACTTTCACAAATCCGTGTTCCATACTACCTTATTGTTACCTGCGTGGCGCCGTAGCCGTATTCGCGGAACGAGGCGTCCTGCCAGGAGTATGGCTTGTACTTGCGTTTCAGTTCGCCGAGTATGGCCTGGCGCAGCACTCCCTCTCCCTTGCCGTGTATGAAGACTATCTTGCGGCCCTTTTCCTTTGCGTGGGCTGCGAGCGTGTCGTTGAACACTTTTAGCTGGTGGGCCAGGATGTCCGAGTTGCCCATGCCGGCGGTGGTTTCCAAGAGTTCGGATGCGTGCAAGTCCACAACAACATCCCCGCCTTTGTCTCCCTTGGAGTTCCGTCCGGGTGTTTGCTGAGCTTTGCCTTGCGCGGCTTTCGCCGTGGCGTACATCTCCTCTTTCATCGTGGTCGGGTCTATGGATATGGACTGTGCGGCCTTGTCGTTTTCCACTATGGTGTAGAGCAGTGCGGGCTGCTCGAAGAAGTCGTTTTCGCGGAAGGTGTGCAGTTTGTAGAACTTCACGAGGTCCACGCGTATGGCTATGTCGGCCGGCCGCTTGGCGGCGTATGGGCGGCCTTTCTTGTAGGCGGTGGCCTGTATGGATATGCGCCCGTATTTTTCCAGGTCTTCCCGGCCTATTTCCTCTATGAAGCACTTGGTGTTGGGTTCCACCTCCTCTGCGCAATGAAGCACCCATGCGGCGCCCTCGGCTGTGGAGAGGGTGTAGTGTATGTGGTAGTTGCTGTCGTTGACGAAATAGAGTTCGAACCTCGTTTTAGACACCTCCTTTATGTCTACCGGCACGAAGGCTATGTATGCAGAGAGTGCGTTTCCGCCCTTTCGCTCCTCCGCAGGTAGCGGCGCTGGCTTGGGCGCTGGTCCGGGCTGGGTCGCCGCAGGCTTGGGTGCTGGTTTGGGCGGCGCCGGAGGTTTAATGTCGTAGTTGTCTTGCTCCACCACCACCACTTCGTTTACGGGCGTGGGCACTTGGAAGCCGTCTTCGTCTTCCACCAGCACAATCCCCTTGCCTTGGAAGCCGGCCACTGTGCCGCCGCCTTTCTCGCTGAGGAATCTCACCTTGTCTCCAATCTTGACCATATTTCTGTTTTTTTTGTTTGTCTTTCCCCGTTGTGGGCCTTAGGGTATGAGCAGTGAAGAGTCTCCGTAGCTAAGGAAGCGGAAGCCGTGGCCCATTGCGTAGTCGTATATCCGCCGCCAGTCTCCTTTCACGAACGCGCTCACGAGGAGGAGCAGTGTGCTGCGCGGCTGGTGGAAGTTGGTTACGAGGGCTTTCACAATTTTGTAGCGGTAGCCCGGGGCTATTATTATGCTCGTGGATGTGTGCAGCGTCTCCATGCCGCGGCTGTCCATGTAGGCGAGCAGGGCTTGCAGGGCTTCCCCCGGGGCGAGTGCTCCGGCCCCTTCGGCGTAAGGTTCCCACTGGCCCACGTGCAGCCCCTCTTCGCTTACGTCCGGGTTTGCGGCCACCTTGCAGCCGATGTGGTATAGGCTTTCCAATGTCCTTACGCTGGTGGTGCCCACGGCCACTGCCGCAGCCCCGTGTTCGGCTATGGCCTCAATGGTGCGCCTTCCCACGCAGATGTATTCGGCGTGCATCTCGTGGCCGGCTATTTTTTCGCTTTTCACGGGGCGGAATGTGCCGGCGCCCACGTGCAGTGTAACCTCTTCCCGGCTTATCCCGGCGCGGTCCAAGGCCGCAAGCACTTCCGGTGTGAAATGGAGTCCGGCGGTGGGTGCGGCCACGCTGCCTTTCACCTTGGAGTAGACGGTCTGGTAGTTTACGAGGTCGCTTTCCTCCGTGGCCCTGTTTAGGTACGGCGGTATTGGCAGTTCGCCCACGGCCTCGAGTATCTCGGAGAGCACCACGGCCGGGTTGTCCCATTCTATCCTTATGCGGTGGCTCTTGCCGTCTCCGCCAGTCCTTTCTGCCGAGAGTGTGAGCCGGTGTCCGTTGATGGAGAGTGGGCGGAGCAGCCGCCCATCTTTCCATTTTTTCAGGTTGCCCACCATGCAAAGCCACTCGCACCTGCCACGTGCGAGGAACATCTGTTCGTATTCCGACGGCAGGGCGGGTTCCAACAGGAAGACCTCTATTAGTGCGCCGGTCTCCTTGCGGAAGTGTATGCGCGCCTGTATCACCTTGGTGTTGTTGAAGACCATTAGCGATCCTGGGGGTATGTGCGCCGGTATGTTGCGGAACACATCGCAGGTTATTGCCCCGCGGTTGTATACTAACAGTTTTGAACCGTCCCTGCCGGGCAGAGGGTGCTTGGCTATCCGCCCGTCGGGCAGGCCGTAGTCGTAGTCGCTTATCCTTATTTCCTTGGTGTCCATTCGTTTGTATGTTGCTGTCGGTTTCCGCTTTTACGCCCGGCCATGAGGAGGTGGGCGGTGTAGCCCGCCACTCCTGAAAGCGCGCCCCAGGCGAAGCCTACCAGCACGTCTGACGGGTAGTGCACCCCGAGGTACAGCCTTGTCCACCCGTTCATCAGGGACCACGGTAGCAGGAATAGCGCCCACCGCCCTCGGAAAAGGAGCGAAAAATAGGCCGCCACGGCCATTGTGTTGGAAGAGTGTGTGGAAAAGAAGCTGTATCCCTGGGCGTAGTATCCCTCCACGGTGTCGATGAGTGCGGCCACTGCCGGGTCGTGGCATGGCCTGGGACGCCCCACGAGAGGCTTCGCTATGAAGTTGTCCACCCCTGCGGAGAGGATCATGGCGACACCTATGCCCGCCAATGCGTAGAGGAAGGCTGGGCTGCGGCCGTGCTTTTTGTATGTGAGGTAGGCGAGTATGGCGTATAGTGGAATCCACGTGGCCCCGTGTGTGAACCACACCACGGCCGAGTCAAGCCACGCGGGGCCTCCGCCGTTGAAGAGCAGCAGCAGGTCAATGTCGGCTGCGGCCAGCCACTGCGTCATACCACCTCCACCGCCTTGGGGTCAATCCATCCGCTGCGCCCGTCGGGCAGGGATATGCCGTACCAGCCTTTTACGGATTTGTCGGTAATCTCCACCACTGTGCCCTCGTGCAGGGTGAAGTCGTCTGCGCCGTCTGACGACGGCGATTTTTTCACCACGGCGGATGTGGACATAACCACCGCCCCGGTGCGGTTTTGCAGGGCTTCCTTGTGGGCGGCTGCGAATATGTGGGCCAGGATAAAAATGGCTATCGACAATGCCGCGCCGAAGAAGCCCGCCTTGCGCAGCGGCACATTGCCGGAGAAGAAATAAAGCAGTAGCAGAGCCATTGCGGCCGCTGCCGAAGCTATGGAGACCCATGCCCATCCGTCTGACGTAAGCGAATCGGCCAAATGCCCGTACCATGCCACGAAGAACATGCTGCTGCGGTCGGCCACCTTGTCTATCGTCCGGCTCTTGGCCACCGCTGCGTTGTGGCGTATGTCGCCGTTGCCGGGGTCGAGAAGTTTGGCGCGTTCGTAAGAGAGCACCGCCCGGGCTGTCTCCCCGCTCTTGAAATAGGCGTTGCCGAGGTTGTAGTACACCTCGGGTGACACTTCCCTTGAAAGCACCTCGGTGTAGTCTTTTATGGCTTGTTGGTAGTATCCCTTTACATAGGCACTGTCTCCGTCTGCCTTTGTGGCGGAGAACGCCGCCGCAGGCATTAGAAGCGCCACTGCCAGCAGGGCTTTTGCCGCTGCAGCACCGCCCTTGGCGGGTTTCATTGCGGCCTCCGTCTTCATTATGGCATGCATGGCCTTGTCGAAAGTATTGCCCATATTCCCTCCGTCTTCACCAGGTGCGTAGCGTGCGTATTCGCATTCGTCTATGGCATCGATGAACATTCCTGTCGCTTCTTCCCCCGCACCGGCTGCCACCAACGCTTCGGCTATGTTGTCGCGGGATAGCTTTTCGGCTGCTATCCCCAATTTGTCCCCGGCGTATCCCCAAAGCGCACGAAGCACCTCTTCGTAGAACTCCGCCCTTCGCCCTTTCAGCATCAGCTGGTTGGCTTCGCGCAGCCGCACTGTGGCCACCTTGTTGGCTTTCCTGCCTCGTGCCTTTGCTGCGTCTGCATTGTCTTTGGCTCTTTTGCGGAATGAAACCACTATTGCTGCGAATACGAGGAATGGGATTGCTATCCACAGCCAATATCCGGCACTGCCGTAGAACGGAGCGGAGGGATCGCATACGCTTGCACCTCCTTTGGCGATAGGCCTTATGTCGCTGTCTTCCCCGGCCATGAAGTCGGCTCGTCCGCCGCTTGCCCCCTCTCCTTGCTCCACGTCTATGTGCAACTGGGCTGTTGTTGCTGTCTTGTAGCTTTTTGATGCTATGTCGAAATACACGAGCTTCACGGCCGGAATGTCGTATCCGCCCTTGTTGCGCGGCACTGCCAGGAATTCGTAAACCATGCTCCCCTCCAATCCGGCAGGCGTAACCTTGACCTTGTCTTTCACCTTTGGGTCGTACTTGTCAAAGTCTTTCGGGAAAGACACCGAAGGCTGTTTCAGCAGTTTCAGGTTTCCCGTGCCGCTCACTACCACCCGGACCGTAACGGGTTCGCCGGTCTTTATGGTTTTCTTGTCAACCGATGCGGATATGGAAAAGCGTCCCACACCTCCCGAAAAGCCTTCGGGACGCGCCGGCAATGGTGACACTTGCAGTTCCACCCCGGGGGCTTGTATGTCTTTCTTCAATTCCACGTAGCCTGAACCGCCGTTGAGGAAGGCCTCCAACGGGTCTACCGTGCGGTTTTGCACCATCACTATTCCCTTGAATGTTATGCCCGGTATGGACAGCTTGCCGGTAACTTGCGGGAACATCACGTACTGGCTCCATGTTACGCAGCGGTAAGGCTTGCCGTTGACCCTCTCTACGTGGAAGCTTTTTTGCTTAGGCAGGGGTACTTCCTGGGTGTGGAAGCCTGTGAGGTCCGGCATTTTCCCTTCAAGCTGGGTGAGGTTTACGAGTGAGTACACCTTGTAGGTGAGCAGCACGGGCTCCTGTTCGTACACGCTGCGCTTGCTCGCGCTCACTTTTATGAACAGGTCTGCTCCTGATATGGGTTTCCCGGCGGATGAGGGTAGCGGGTCTTCCTCGTCGTAGTCGCCGTGCATTCTCGGTTGCCCTCCATGGTTTGCCGGTGCGTTTCCGGCCACGGTAACCTTGCGTGTGGGCGAGGTGCTTTTCTTACCGGCCACCACAGCTTGCGCGGCTGGTATGGTGTATGTGCCGCCCTTGGCTGCGTACACGGTGAAAGTGTATGTTACGGACGAAGAGGAAGACGTGTGCCCGTTCACCATTTGGTAAGACGACTGGGATGATGTGTAGGGGCCGGCCACCACTTCCAAGCCATCGGGGAACTGCCCCGTGCGGAAGCCGCTAACATCTTGCGTGCCCACCCTGTAAGCCACCTTGAAGTTTTCACCGGTTTGGACACGCCCAGGGGCAGACACTTTTATTCCCTGGGCATAGGCTGCTGTTGCCAACATGGCGATGGCTGCCATCAGTGCGAGCCTTGCGACTGCCGTGAGTGTGGTGTGTGTGGAGTTTCCCATTCCTACCAATTCTTGTCCAAGTTCCTACGCTCCGGTTGGCGCTTTGCGTCTTTGAGCCGTTGCTGTGTTGCCTGCTCCGCCTGCATGGCGGCGTTGAGCAGTTGTTCGGCGTTGTCCTTGCTCATCTGTTCCTTAGGCTTTTGGGCTTTGTCCTTGTCTTCTTGCTTCCGTTTGTCTTTGTCCTTGTTCTGCTTGTCTTTGCCCTTGTCTTTTTCATCGCTGTGGCCACCGCCGCCTTTCTGTTGGTTTTTGAGCTGCCTTTTGCATAGGGCGAGGTTGTACCTTGTCTCGTTGTCCGAGGGGTTGTTGCGCAGGCTTTCCTTGTATGCTTCCACGGCTTCGGCGTATAGTTGGTGCTTTTGCAGCACTACGCCCAGGTTGTGGTACGCCATGGCTTTCCCGCGCTTTGTGGCAGATGCCTTTCCGGCTTCCTCAAACCGCACAGCCGCCAAGGAATCCTTTTGCTGTGCGAAAAGTGCGCAGCCTAAGTTGTATACGGCTATGGGATTGCGACGGTTTTTGGCGGCCGCCTTTGAATATTCCGCTTCCGCCCTGACGTAGTCTTGGCTTCGGAACAGCTTGTTGCCCTGCCTTATGCATTGCCTGTCTCCCTGCGCCTTGGCTGCAATGGCGGCGAGGATTGCGAGTGCGAACGCCGCCGCCCGTAGAATTGCCATTGGGTGTGTCATAGCCTTGTCCCTTTCTTTGCAAATAGTCTCCATTTGGCGAGTCTTGGGTTCTTGGCTTCGTATATGCAGGCTTCCGCTGCGAGCAGCAACAGCACTATCAGCGCGAACGCCCCGAATTGTTCATCGTATTCGCTGTACACCACGCTGTCGGTCTCGGCTTTTTGCAGCTTTGAAAGGTCGGAGTTGAGCTTTTCCTGCGCATCGGCGGTGTTGTCCACGTGTATATACGTGCCGCTGCCGGCTTTAGCCACAGCTTGGCACATGCCCTCGTTCAGTGCGCTTATCACGGTGTTTCCGCTTGCATCCTCCATATATCCTTCCTTGTAAGGTATGGGTGCTCCCTTAGGGTCTCCCACACCGAGTACGAACACGTTTATCCCTTTCTTCCTTGCTTTCTCGGCGGCTTTTTCAGCTCCACCTTCGTGGTCTTCCCCGTCTGTTATTATTATGACGGCCCTGCCCACGTTGTCTTGCTTTGTGAAGCTCTGCATGGCCACTTCCACTGCCCTGGCTATGTCTGTGCCTTGCGTCCCCACGAGTGAGGGCTGAGTGCCTTGCAGGAACATCTTGGCCGAAACGTAGTCGCTCGTTATGGGCAGTTGTACGAAGGCTTCCCCGGCGAACACCACGAGGCCGATCTTGTCGTTGGTGAAGTTGTCCACGAGGTTTTCCACGAGCAGCTTGCTCTTTTCAAGCCGGGACGGCGCCACGTCCTCCGCCATCATAGAGTTGCTAACGTCCATGCATATTATGGCTTCTATGCCGTTGCGCTTTTCGTGCGACACTTTCACGCCCATCTGCGGCCTTGCCATCATCACTGCGAGCAGGGCCAGTGCGGCGGCCGACATCCAGAACTTGGCGGTGGGCCTGTGGCGCGACACGTTTTGGGAAAGGTTTTCCACGAGCCCCTTTTCGCCGAATGCGGCCAGCCGTTTCTTTTTCCTCACCCATGCGGCCCACCTTGCGGCGGCCACGGCGGGCACCAAGAGCAGTAGCCAAAGGTATTGCGGGTCTTCGAATCTCATCATAGCCTCCTATGGTATCCTCCTGAACACTGTGGACCTTAGCAGTATTTCGGCCAGCAGCAGCAGCAGCGCGGCCAATGCGAACGGCTGGTAGGCCTCGTAGCGCTTGGAGAATTTCTTCACGCTGAGCCTTGTCTTCTCAAGCTTGTCTATGTCCTTGTATATCCGGCTCAGTTCGTCGTTGTTGGTGGCGCGGTAGAAGTTGCCGTCCGTTACCGCGGCTATGTCGCCGAGAGTCTTGGCATCTATCTCCACGGGTATGTTGACATATTGCACCGTGCCTCCCACCACCATGGGGTAGGGGGCCACCTTGTTTGTCCCAACGCCTATTGTGTACACCCTTATCCCGAGGCTCTTTGCTATTTGGGCGCTTGTCATGGGCGATATGTCCCCCATGTTGTTGGAGCCGTCGGTGAGCAGTATCACAACCTTGCTCTTGGCCTTGGAGTCTTTGAGCCTTGCCACTGCGTTGGCCAGGCCCATGCCCACCGCAGTGCCGTCTGATATTATGCCGCGTGCGGCCATGTCCGTCCTCACCGATTGCAGCAGGCTCAGCAGACTGGCGTGGTCCACGGTCATGGGGCATTGGGTGAAGGCTTCGCCGGCGAATATGGACAGGCCGATGTTGTCGTTAGGGCGGCCCGAGATGAACTCCGTGGCCACTCCCTTGGCCGCTTCCAGACGGTTTGGCTTGAGGTCTTCGGCCAGCATGCTCGTAGACACGTCCATGGCGAGCATTATGTCTATGCCCTCCACCGACTTGCTCCCCCACGAGTTGAAAGTCTGCGGCCGCGCCATCACCGCCACCACCATGGCGAACGCCAAGCAGCGCAGGGCTGTGGGCAGCCATGCCAGCTTCACTTTCCAGCTCTTTGGCACGGCTGCGAAAGGGAAGGTGTCGCCCATGAGCATGGCCGGCTCCCCCTTGTGCCTGTAAACAAGCCGCCACAGCACGTAGGGCGCTATGGCCAGCAGCAACAGGAAGTATTCTTTGTTGGCAAATTCCATGTTATCCTATCAATCCCCACAACGTGTGTGCTACGTAGGCCACAGCGGCTGTTGCAGCGGCGGCCAGCGCTGCGGCCAGCCACTTTGCTGCCTTCCTGCCGGCTGCGGCTTTGCGGTCGTCCTCGCTCAGTTCCGGCTCCACCCTCTCCTCCGTGGGCAGGCCGTCCTGCTTGGTGCTGTCTATGTACCCCACAGCCCTTACGAGGCTCAGGTCGTTCTCGTTCATCAGTGCGGAATACTTGGCGAACTTCACGAGGTCCGCAGTTGCGAAAAGCTCCCTCAGTTCGTCTATCATCGTGGCGTCTCCGCCGGAGTTGAGCATAGTTATTATTTCCCCGCTCGTCATTTCCATGGCGTTGAAGCCGAAACGCTCCTCTATGTATGTGCGCAGGGTGTTGGTAAGGCGTGTGTAGTATTCTTTCTGGTCGCCCGATGTGGAAAGGTGTTCCTCCTTTATCTTCTCTATCGACTGCATGGCCCTCTGCTGGGGAAGCAGCTTCTTCACAATCCTTATGCGCGCCACTATCGGTTTGCCCTGCCTCATCCTGGCGTATGTCCACAAGGCACCCACGGAGAGCAGGGCCGCGAGCAGGCTAAGCCAAAGGGCCGGCGCCCATTCAGCCCAGTCAAACGGGTTGTCTCTCACGTCCTTCGGCGGGAAAAAGTTGTTGGGGTGCAGCGTGTCCACTTCCATCTCCACCACTTTCAAGGCCAGCTGCCTGCCGCTGTATTCCTTGCCGTCCACCTTCACCTTCAGTGCGGGCAGGGGATACAGCTTGCCGTCGAAGCTTGTAAGCACGTAAGTCTTTGTAATGCGCTTCATGCCGCCGTCGGCCTCTGCGGTGTCCCCCGTTGCGGACAGCACCTCCACGCCCGGGGTTATGTATTGCGACGGGCCGAAAGAGGGGAACGCCACCTTGGCCCCGTCCTTGGCCGTAACGCTCAGCGACATCCTTGCCTGCTGTCCGATGAATATGGCCACGGAGTCTATGCTCTGCTCCACGGCCACCTGGGCGGCCGATATGGCTGTTGCGGCCACCGCCGCGATAATCGCCATTGTCCTTTTCATATCATCCCCTCCTTGCAAACAGGGCCATAAGGGCCTTCACGTAGTCTTCGTCCGTGGCCACGGAAGTCCAGTCCACGCTGCTGCGTGCGAACGCCTTTCCCAATCCGTCCTGCCGTTCTATCCAGTACTTGGTGTGGGCCCTCCTCACGGCCTTGCTGCCGGTGTCCACGTACATCTCGTGGCCGGTCTCGGCGTCCACCACTTTCATCAGTCCCACGTCAGGCAACTGCTTCGCCCTGGGATCGTATATCTGCACCGCCACCACATCGTGCTTGCGTCCGCAGATGGTGAAGGCGTGCTCTATGGAGCCGCCGCCCGTTCCCGCCACCGGTTCGCGGCTGTAGAAGTCGCTCAGCACGAATGCCGTGCAGCGGCGGCGCATCACCCTCGTGAGGTATTCCACCGCGGGGGCCACCGCCGTGCGTCGGCTGCCGGGGGTGAATCCGAGGATCTCCCTTATTATATATAGTATGTGCTTGCGTCCTTTCTTGGGCGGAATGAAGCGCTCTATGCGGTCGGAGAAGAATACCACCCCCACCTTGTCGTTGTTCTGCATGGCGCTGAACGCCAACGTGCCGGCTATTTCCGCTGCGAGGTCCCTCTTTGTCCTGCCCACGGTGCCGAAGTCGAGCGAGCCGCTCACGTCTATCAGGAGCATTACCGTCAGTTCCCTTTCCTCTTCGAACACCTTGACGTACGGGCGGTGGAAGCGGGCCGTAACGTTCCAGTCTATGTCGCGCACGTCGTCGCCCGGCTGGTACTCCCTCACCTCCGAGAAAGCCATGCCGCGCCCCTTGAACGCCGAGTGGTACTGCCCGGCGAAGATGTTGCGGCTCAGGCCCTTGGTCTTTATCTCTATCCTCCTTACCTTGGAAAGGATGCCGGCGGAGTCCATCAGGGCACCTCCACCTTGTTTATTATCTTGGAGACTATCTCCTCGGCGGTAACGTTGGCGGCTTCCGCCTCGTAGCTGAGCCCTATGCGGTGGCGCAGCACATCGTGGGCCACGGCCCTCACATCTTCCGGCACCACGTAGCCGCGGCGCTTCACGAAGGCGTATGCCCTGGCCGCCTTCGCCAGGTTTATGCTGGCCCTGGGGCTTCCGCCGTAGGTTACCATGTCTTTCACCCCGTCCACCCCGTAGCGGTCAGGGTAGCGCGTGGCGAACACTATGTCGGCTATGTACTGCTCTATCTTCTCGTCTATGTACACGGAGGCCACCACCTGCCGGGCTTTCAGTATGTCCGCAGGCTTCACCACGGCCCCGGGCGCGGGCAGCGGGCCGCGCAGGTTCTCCCTCATTATCAGCTTCTCCTCCTCTATCGTGGGGTAGCCTATGACCACTTTCAGCATGAAGCGGTCCACCTGCGCTTCGGGCAGCTGGTAGGTGCCTTCCTGCTCTATGGGGTTCTGCGTGGCCATCACGAGGAATGGCGAGGGCAGGGCGAATGTCTTCTCGCCTATGGTGACCTGGTGTTCCTGCATGGCTTCGAGCAGGGCGCTCTGCACTTTCGCCGGTGCCCTGTTTATCTCGTCAGCCAATACGAAGTTGGCGAACACGGGGCCTTTCTTCACTTGGAAGCTCTCCTCCTTCTGCGAGTATATGAGAGTGCCCACCACATCGGCGGGCAGCAAGTCGGGGGTGAATTGTATGCGGCTATATTCGGCGTCCACAAGCCCGGCCAGGGTCTTAATGGCCAATGTCTTGGCCAGGCCGGGCACGCCTTCGAGCAATATGTGGCCGTCGCTCAGGAGCGAGATCAACAAGGAGTCCACAAGGTGCTTCTGCCCCACAATCACCTGCTCCATACCCCTCAAAAGGGTGTTTACAAATCCGCTCTGCTGTTCTATCAGGGCGTTCAGCTCCCTTATGTCCACAGATTCTGCCATAGTCTTATTCCAGTCTTTGTTAGTGCGCCGGCAAAGTTACTACATAATGGCTGTTCCGGGCCGCCGGGCAAATTAAACTATCTTAAAAGCCCGCGCACGGCGTTTTTAGACATGGCGCATAGGTATGGCCGCTTGTTCGGTTTGTACAAAATACATATTTTTGGGTATTGCACTGTTTCCAAGCCGTGGATACCTTTGCAACCGCTTGACAACAATGCTAAAACAAACACATTATGGGAAAGACAATTGTGGTGTACGGTTCATCCACCGGCACTTGCGAGGAAATCGCTGGTAAGATAGCTGCGGCCCTCGGGGCTGAAACGGCCAATGCCGGCGACATAGACAGGGAGACCCTTGAGGGGTGCGACAACATACTGCTCGGCAGTTCCACATGGGGGGCCGGGGAGTTGCAAGACGACTGGTACGGGGCATTGGACGTGGTCAAGGGCTGCGACCTTTCGGGCAAGGCGGCCGCGGTGTTCGGCTGCGGCGACAGCTCTTCGTATCCCGACACGTTCTGCAACGCAATGAAGGAACTCTACGATGCCGCCGCCGGGGCCGGGGCGGTGATGGTCGGCCAGACCGCCACCGAGGGCTACACCTTTGACGACAGCGAGGCCGTTGTGGACGGCAGGTTCGTGGGGCTGCCCATAGACAACGACGGGGAGGGGGACAAGACGGACGAAAGGATAGGGGCTTGGATAGAAGCCATAAGGCCGCACCTCCGCTGAGGTGCCGCATGTGATTGCATAGTTGGTGTTTTTTTAAGGATTGGAGGGTGTGCCGGGATGGCACGCCCTCTTTTGTTTTGGAGGGTTGCCGCTGCGGCTTTACACCCTTGTGCCGATAGGACACCCGCCGGCGCGCCCCTGCGGCCTTTTAATGGGAATGGGCTAATTTCGCGCCAAAACATTGCAATCGTGGAAATCATAGTTTCAAGCGGGATAAGGAGCATCTGCCCGGGGTTCGTGGGCGCATGCGTCGAGGCGGAAGTGGAAAACCCTGCGGAAAACCCTGGGTTGGGGGAGGAAATGTCAAGGTGCGAGGCCCGGTTGAAAGCCACACTTGACACCGAGGGGGTGAAGTCTCTGCCGCCGGTGGAGGCCACGCGCAGGGTTTACCGGCTGTGCGGCAAGGACCCATCCCGCTACCGCCCGGCCGCCGAGGCTCTCATGCGCAGGGTGTTGCAGGGCAAGGGCCTGTACCGCATAGGCACCTTGGTTGACTTGGTCAACCTGGCCAGCATGGAGTCCGGCTACAGCATAGGCGGTTTCGATGCGGGCATGGTGGCCGGCCCGAGGCTCACACTGGGCATAGGCCGGGAAGGAGAGCCTTACGAGGGGATAGGCCGTGGCCGTGTGAACATAGCCGGGCTGCCGGTGTACCGCGATGGGGTGGGGGGGATCGGCACGCCCACCTGCGACCACGAGCGGACAAAGATAACCCCAGCCACTTCGCGGCTGCTCTGCCTTGTTAACGGCTACGATGGAGACAGGGCGGGGGTGGAGCGCACAGCCCTTAGGATTGCCGGGCTTTGCCGCAAGTACGCCGCCGGCGCCGGCTGCCGCATAAGCTTCTACGGAGCCGCCGTGTAGCCGCGGCATTCCGCCGTAAAGCGCCGCGGCCCCCGGGGGGGGAGCCCCCGGGGCGGGCCGGTGGGGGGTGGGGGGGGGGGGGC
>R18__coassemble_1203_pt1 | contig 67125 bp, 44 predicted proteins | sample R18__metabat2_low_PE_037 | metagenome-assembled genome bin R18
AATCAATTGCAAGGAGATATGAAGAAAACTGCCCCATTTTCAAGAGCACAGCGCATGCCTGCATTGAAGAATGATGGTAGTGTTCAGCATACTCTATCCACTGGGCAAGATGTATTGGTTCAAGTTGTAAAGGAGCCAATATCAACTAAGGGACCCAGATTGTCTTGCGAAATATCCTTTGCAGGCCGTTTTTTGGTCATGATTCCTTTTGGAGACGGTGTTTCTGTATCTACAAAAATAAAGAGCAAGTCTGAGCGTGCCAGGCTAAAGCAGCTGATAGACAGCATACGTCCGAAGAATTGTGGTGTGATAGTTCGTACAGTGGCAGAGGGAAAGAGGGTTGCCGAGCTTGATGCGGAACTAAAAGTTCTATACAAGAGATGGGAGGATGCTATTCTTGTCGTGCAACGTACCCAACAACGTCCACAGTTGGTTTATGAAGAGACAAGCCGCACGGTGGCTATGCTTAGGGATTTGTTCAATCCAACTTATGAGAGCATATATGTAAATGACGAAATTGTCAAAGATGAGGTACTTGACTATGTGTCGCTTATTGCTCCAGATAAGGCATCTATTGTGAAGCTTTATAAAGGGAAAGCTCCCATTTTTGATGCATATGACATTACAAAACAGATCAAGTCAGGATTTGGAAAGACTGTCAACTTCAAGCGAGGTGCTTATCTCATAATAGAGCATACCGAGGCATTGCATGTCGTTGATGTAAACAGTGGAAATCGGGCCAGGGGCGTAGATGGGCAAGAAGCTAATGCTTTGGATGTTAATTTGGGGGCTGCAGACGAACTTGCAAGGCAATTCCGATTGAGGGATATGGGGGGGATTATCGTTATAGATTTCATAGATATGAAGCTTGCAGAAGACCGACAGACCCTTTATGAACGCATGGTGAAAAACATGAAAGGTGACAGGGCTAAGCACAATATTCTTCCACTTAGCAAGTTTGGTCTTATGCAGATTACACGTCAAAGGGTTCGTCCTGCTACGGATGTGATTGTGGATGAGATTTGCCCTACTTGCTTTGGTAAGGGTAAGATAAGGTCTAGTTATTTGTTTACCGACCTATTGGAAAGTAAGATAGATTATTTGGCAACAAAGTTGGGGATTAAGAAGTTCTATTTGCATGTCCATCCTTACGTGGCAGCATACCTTAATCAGGGGGTGGTCTCTTTAAAGAGAAAGTGGCAGGTTAAATATGGATTTGGTGTAAAGATTATTCCTTCACAGAAACTGGGATTTTTGCAATACGAGTTTTATGATTCGGAAAGGCAGTTTGTAGACATGAAGGAAGAGTTTGAAACAAAATGAAGCTTTGGCCGTATGGCAAATGCCATGCGGCCAAAGCTTTTGGCTTTTACGTGTTGCCAGATAAACACGTTTTGCGCTACCTTTGCAGGTATTAATATACAATAAACAGCAAAGTGGCAGACACAAAGTACATATTCGTTACAGGAGGTGTTGTTTCGTCCTTAGGTAAGGGTATAATATCATCGTCAATAGGCAAATTGCTGCAGGCGAGAGGATATAACATCACAATCCAAAAGTTTGACCCATACATAAACATAGACCCTGGTACATTAAATCCCTATGAACATGGCGAATGTTATGTCACGGTGGATGGTATGGAAACGGATCTTGATTTGGGGCATTATGAGCGTTTTACCGGAATACAAACTACAAGGGCCAACTCACTTACTACAGGGAGAATTTACAAGGCTGTCATAGACAAAGAACGCCATGGAGACTACCTTGGGAAGACTATACAGGTGATCCCCCATATCACAGATGAGATAAAGAGAAATGTGAAGTTGCTTGGGAAAAAGCATGGCTATGATTTTGTTATAACTGAAATAGGTGGGACAGTAGGAGATATAGAATCCACTCCGTTTCTTGAAGCAATTAGGCAGCTGAAATGGGAGTTGGGAAGAAATGCGGTGTGTGTGCACCTCACATATGTACCATATTTGAAAGCAGCCCAGGAACTCAAGACTAAGCCCACACAGCATAGTGTCAAAGAATTGCAGAGTATAGGCATACAACCTGATGTGTTGGTGTTGAGGACGGAGAAGCATCTTAGTGACTCTATCTTGAAGAAAGTAGCTTCCTTTTGTAATGTTGATGCAGATTGTGTCATACAAAGCGAAGATCTTCCAAGCATATACGAAGTTCCAGTGGAAATGCAAGGACAAGGCTTGGATACGGCAATATTACGTAAGATAGGAGAACCCATAGGGGAAAAGCCTGGCCTTGGGCCGTGGAGGAATTTCCTTGAACTTATGTCAAAGGCCGATAAAGAAGTTTGCATAGGACTCGTAGGAAAGTATGACTTGCAGGATGCTTATAAGAGCATAAGGGAGAGCTTGTCCCAAGCTGGTACGTACAACGGTAGGAAAACGGTTCTGAAATTCATAAACTCTGAAAAGATAACTCCTGAGAATGTTGCGGAAATGCTGTCAGGGCAAGATGCCATAGTTGTGTGTCCAGGTTTTGGGCAAAGGGGGACAGAAGGGAAAATCACCGCACTGCATTATGCTCGGACGAAAGATATTCCGACGCTTGGAATATGCTACGGCATGCAGATGATGGTTGTGGAGTTCGCACGAAATGTGTTGGGCTATGATGATGCTAACACTCGGGAGTTGGATGGAAAGACGGAACATAATGTCATAGACATAATGGAGGAGCAGAAAAACATCACAAACATGGGGGGGACAATGCGGCTCGGTGCCTATGAGTGTGTGCTCCGACAAGGTTCACGTGTTTTGGATATATACAAACAAGAACACATACAGGAACGCCATAGGCATCGTTACGAATTCAATAATTCATATGTAAAAGAATATGAGCGTGCAGGTATGCAATGCGTAGGTAGGAATCCCGAAAGCGATCTCGTTGAGGTAGTGGAAATTCCTGGAATGAAATGGTATATAGGAACTCAGTTCCATCCCGAATATCAGAGCACAGTGTTGAAACCGCATCCGCTCTTTTTGGACTTTGTGAAAACAGCCATAGCAAATAAGAAGGGATAGATGGATAAGAATACAGTAACGGGTTTCGTCCTAATAGCGGTTGTACTAATCGCGTTTAGCTGGTGGTCTCGTCCCACCGAAGAGCAGCGTGCCGAAGCTTTGCGACGAGATTCCCTTGAAATGGTTGCAAAGGCAAGTGCTGCTAAGGAGACCGTTTCTAAAGTTGAACTTGGACAAAATTTGGATACGGCATCGTTTGTAGGCCAAGTGGCCAAAAACAATTCCGAGCAAAAATTGGTCAAACTGTCAAATGACAAGGTAGACTTGTATGTCAACACCTTTGGCGGTTTTGTGGAGAAGGCCGTTGTAAAGGGCTTCGAGAGCATAGATGGTAAGGACGCTGTAACCCTTTTTGAAAAAGGAGATCAAAAGCTGAACTTCATCCTGCCAGCGAAAGAAAGCAACATAAACATATCTCTGTTACACTACCTACCCTCCGAAATTACTGATACAACAGTAACCCTTGTGGCCGCAGCCAAAGATGGTCGGAGTATTGTGGTCAAGCATCGGTTGGGCGATGATTATTTGCTACATACAGGAATAAAGGTTGATGGTATGTCGGGAATGTTTGCTCCTAACGTCAACTCTATGGCTGTTGATTGGGAAGGGCGTTGCCGCCAGCAAGAAAAGGGTTTTAATTTTGAAAGCAGATATGCCACCCTCACATATCACAATGAGGATGGAGGGACAGACTATCTCAGCGAGACTTCTGAAGTGGTGGACGAAGTTGTTGAAGATAAGACTGATTGGGTTGCTTTCAAGACCCAATTCTTTTCTGCAGTGATGATAGCTAAGGATGGTTTCAAGGAAAATGCCGTTTTCAGCAGCATACCGCAGCAGAAAGAAACCCACTATTTGAAGCATTATCATGCTAAGATGGATGCTTCCTTTGATCCTACAGGGAAGAAGGCTACGGAGTTTGAATTTTACTATGGTCCCAATGACTACCGATTGTTGAAGACAGTCCAGGAGGGTAGTAGCTTTGGAAAGGATCTTGAAATGGAAAAGCTGGTTTATCTTGGCTGGCCCATTGTCAGGGAGATAAATAGATGGTTTACGATATATGTATTTGATTGGCTGACGGCACTTGACATAAATATGGGTGTAGTGTTGATAATAATCACATTACTGCTAAAGCTCATAACCTATCCGCTTGTCAAGAAGAGCTATATGGGGTCGGCAAAGATGAGAGTGTTAAAACCGAAACTTGATGCGGCTACGGCTCAGTTTAACGGTCCGGACAGCCAAATGCAGAAACAGCAGGCAATGATGGCTGAGTATGCTAAATATGGTGTTAGTCCGCTTTCCGGATGCCTACCCGTACTCATACAGATGCCCATATGGGTTGCGATGTTCAATTTTGTTCCCAATGCCATACAGCTGCGTGGAGAGAGTTTCTTATGGATAAGTGATCTTTCAACATACGACCCGATAGTAGAGTGGGGTACAAACATATGGATGATAGGTGATCATCTTTCACTCACTTGCATACTATTCTGTGTGGCAAATATCCTATATACAATGATGACTATGAGGCAGCAGAAAGACCAAATGGTTGGCCAGCAGGCAGAGCAGATGAAAATGATGCAATGGATGATGTACATAATGCCGCTTATGTTTTTCTTCATGTTCAACGATTATTCGGCTGGGCTCAATTTCTACTATTTCATTTCTCTGTTTTTCAGTGCGGCGATAATGTGGGTGCTCCGCAAGACCACTAACGACAAGAAACTCCTTGCTTATTTGGAAGCTCGTTATAACGAAAACAAGAACAACCCTAAAAAGATGGGTGGTTTGGCTGCTCGGTTACAAGCTTTGCAAGAACAGCAGGAGCAGTTGAAAAAGAGGGCTGGTAAGTGAAATAAGCAGTGTCCTTCGGATCATCCGAATATGGACGTTGCCCTAAAAGAATAATATGAATAAGACAATATCCGTGGCCATGGTGATGACAACCTTTGCCGCACCGCTGCAAGTTCAGGCGAAGGAAACGATACTGCGCAGCGATATACAAATACAGGGGGGAGTTCTGACCCCTGAGGCTCTTTGGGCTATGGGGAGGATTGGAGGTGCTTCTGTTTCATCAGATGGTAGTACTATTGCATATCAAGTAGGGTACTATAGTGTGGATAAAAATGATAGCCAGCAACACATTTATACCATTGGAGTGGATGGAGCTGGACAGCGTAGACTCACACTTGATGCGGAAAGTGAGACAGATGCTACTTGGATTCCTGGCACGGAAAGGATAGCTTTTCTCAGGGGAGGTCAGTTGTGGAGTATGTCTGCCGATGGTACAGACCGCAGGCAGCTTACTCATGACGACATGGGTATAGAGGGATACAAGTTCTCGCCTGATGGGAAAAAGGTTGTCTTGGTGAAATCCATACCATACCATGGCACGATAAAAGAAAATCCATCAGATTTGCCAAAGGCTACTGGCATGCTCATCACCGACATGAACTATCGCCACTGGGATCATTATGTGATGTCTGTACCTCATCCGTTTGTTGCTGACGTTTCCGAGGATGGCATAGGCAAGGGTGAAGACATGCTTAATGGAGAACCATATGAATGTCCCATGGCTCCATTTGGTGGAGTGGAGCAGATTGCATGGAGCGGAGATTCTAAGATTGTTGCTTATACATGTCGGAAAAAGGAAGGGGTGGAATATGCCATATCTACGGATTCCGATATATTCCTATATGACATCTCTACCGGTGAAACGCGGAATATATGCAAGCCTGAAGGGTATGAAGCTCCGTCTTCAGATTACTCTAAGTCATTGCATAGCCAGAAAGTGAACTCATTAGATACTAATGTCAATGTGGGGTATGATACCAATCCCGCTTTCTCTCCTGATGGAAAGTATATCGCTTGGCAGAGCATGGCTCGAGATGGCTACGAGAGTGATCGCAATCGTCTGTGTGTATACAATTTGTTTACCGGGGAGAAATTTTACGTAACGGAAAGTTTTGACTCTAATGTGGATGCTTTCTGTTGGGGGAATGATTCCAAGACGCTCTATTTTACGGGTTGCTGGCATGCTTGCGTGAACATTTACAAGGCAGATCTAAAAGGCAATGTCCGTAAAATAACCGATGGTATAAATGATTACTCGTGGGTGCAGGTCATGCCGGATGGGAGGCTTTTAGCAGCAAGGCATAGTATGTCGCAGGCTGATGAACTATACACGCTTTCTGTTCCCAAGAAAGGTTATGCCACGGCAAGGCAGATTACTTTTGAAAACGCCCACATATACAAGCAGTTGGAAATGGGCAAGGTAGAGGAAACTTGGGTCAAGACCACAGATGGCAAGGACATGCAGGTTTGGATAATTCTTCCTCCGCATTTTGATGCGAAAAAAAAATACCCTACGCTTCTTTACTGCGAAGGTGGGCCGCAGAGTCCCGTTTCGCAGTTTTGGAGTTACAGGTGGAACTTTCAAATAATGGCAGCCCATGGCTATGTCGTAGTGGCTCCGAACCGCCGCGGATTGCCGGGATACGGCTCGGAGTGGAACGAGCAAATCTCCGGAGACTGGACCGGGCAGTGTATGGCAGACTACTTGTCGGCCATAGATTACGCTTGCGACAGTCTGCCGTATGTTGATCGGGACATGTTGGGAGCTGTGGGAGCCAGCTTTGGTGGATTCTCCGTATACTATCTCGCAGGCCACCATGAAAAACGTTTCAAGTGTTTCATAGCACATGACGGTGCTTTCAACCTGGAGTCAATGTACACGGATACGGAGGAGGCTTGGTTTTCCAATTGGGAATACGAAAGCGCTTATTGGAACAAAGACTTGTCCGCTAACGCAAAGAGGACATACGACAATTCTCCACACCGCTTTGTAGACAAATGGGATACTCCTATCTTGTGTATACATGGGGAGAAAGACTATAGGATAAACGCCAATCAGGGATTTGGGGCTTTCAATGCGGCACGCTTGAAAGGCATAGAGGCCCAACTACTGCTCTTCCCTGACGAAAACCACTGGGTGTTGAAACCTCAGAACGGAGTGCTTTGGCAGCGCACTTTCTTCAACTGGCTTGACCGGTGGCTTAAATAACAAACGGCTCAAATAATAAACTAAACAACAAATACAATATCATATGTCTACCCTAAAAAGCAAGCTGAGCGACTCACCCGCAATGCGTTGGACAGCCTTGTTGTTGCTCGCCATGGCGATGTTTTTCTCTTACATCTTCATGGATATCCTTTCACCCATAAAGGACTTGTTGGAATCCACCCGCGGATGGGATTCAACGGCCTTTGGCACATACGCCGGATCTGAGACATTCCTCAACGTCTTCATATTCTTCCTCATATTCGCGGGAATCATCCTTGACAAGATGGGGGTGCGCTTTACGGCCCTCTTGTCTGGGATCGTAATGCTTGTGGGAGCGGTTATAAACTGGTATGCTGTTACAGATACGTTCATAGGTTCTTCCTTGGAGGATTGGTTCAACAACAATCTCAATTACATACCGGTGTTTGACGAGATGGGTGTATCCCCTTTCTATGAGGGCATGCCAGCTTCTGCCAAGTTTGCAGCGATAGGTTTTATGGTCTTCGGCTGCGGTACGGAGATGGCCGGTATTACCGTATCGCGTGGTATTGTGAAGTGGTTCAAGGGGCGTGAAATGGCTTTGGCCATGGGTTCTGAAATGGCCTTGGCAAGGCTCGGAGTTGCCACGTGCATGATCTTCTCGCCCGTTTTTGCCAAACTTGGAGGCATAGTGGATGTTTCTCGTTCGGTGGCTTTCGGTGTGCTGATTCTCATCATCGCTCTTATAATGTTCATCGTGTACTTCTTCATGGATAGGAAGCTTGATGCCCAGACGGGGGAAGAGGAGGAAAAGGACGAGCCATTCCGCATAAAGGATATTGGGGCTATCCTTTCCAGCAGCGGTTTTTGGCTTGTCGCCTTGCTTTGCGTGCTGTACTACTCTGCCATATTCCCATTCCAAAAGTACGCAGTGAATATGTTGCAGAGCAACCTTACTTTCACGGCTCCCACGGAGGGGTCTTTTTGGGCTTCCAATTCGGTAGCGGTAGTTCAATACCTCATCATGCTCGTGGCCGCAGGCACAGCCTTTATGAGCAATTTCTCCAAGAAATCCGTACAGGCTGCATTGCTATCAGTTGCGGTCATCTTCCTCGTGGCGTTCTGTTACATAGCATATATGAGACAGTCGGCAGAGTCTATATTTGCAGTGTTCCCCTTGTTGGCGGTTGGCATAACCCCCATCTTGGGTAAGTATGTGGACAACAAGGGAAAGGCGGCTTCCATGCTTATGCTCGGATCCATTCTGTTGATAGTGTGCCACCTTACATTCGCTTTCATATTGCCTGGGTTCAAGGGCAACCAAGTGGGAGGTGTCGTGGTGGCTTTCCTTACCATATTGGTGCTTGGTTCTTCGTTCTCTTTGGTGCCGGCATCACTTTGGCCCAGCGTTCCGAAGCTTGTAGACAGCAAGGTGATAGGATCCGCCTATGCGCTAATTTTTTGGATACAGAACATAGGGTTGTGGCTTTTCCCCCTCCTGATAGGTAAGGTGCTTGACGCGTCCAACCGGGACATCGTGGCAAGGGTGGAAAGTGGGGAGATAACCTCACAGGTGGCATCTGTGTCCTACGATTACCGAAACGCCTTGATAATGCTCGCTTCACTCGGAGTGTTGGCCTTGATACTCGGTGTTTTGCTCAAAGCCGTTGACAAGAAACGGCACTTGGGATTGGAAGAGCCGAACATAAAGCAATAAAACCTCCATGTCTGCGGAAACTACACTCCATAGGCTTTCCCTATTGAGGGAGGTTATGAAGCAAGAGGGCTTGTCTGCGGTTGTAATCCCGAGTACCGATCCGCACAATAGCGAGTATGTGCCTGCCCGATGGAAGTCGAGGCAGTGGATAAGCGGATTTGACGGCTCTGCCGGGACGGTTGTCGTAACCCTCGGTAGTGCGGCCTTGTGGACTGATTCGCGCTATTTCATTCAAGCTGCCGACCAATTGTCTGGTACCGGCATTGTGTTGATGAAGCAGAGAGTGCCAGGCACTCCGTCTGTGGCGCAATGGATAGCTCGGGAAACAACAGGACAGGGGCGTGTGGAGGTAGCCGTGGATGGTTCTTCTTGTATGTTCGGATATGTAAAGTCTTTGCAACATGAACTTAGGAAAGAGGGGGGAATCACACTGCGAACCAACATAGATGCGGTGGGGAGGATTTGGAAAGGCCGTCCGGGAATTACATCAAACCCAGTTGTTGTACATCCGTGTGAATTTGCCGGAGAGGGCGTGCCTTCAAAGTTGGACAGAATAAGGACTGCCCTGCGCGGCAAAAAAGCGGATGGCATGCTTGTTTCTGAGCTTGACGATATAGCTTGGACACTCAATTTGCGAGGCTCCGATGTAGATTGCAACCCCGTATTCGTGGCCTATCTGCTCATATCTTCCATATCTGCAACTCTTTTTGTTGATGGTGGGAAACTCACAGATGGGGCTTTGGCGCAGCTTGCCTCTTCAGGAGTGTCAGTGGAAGGTTATGAAGACGTTGTAAAAGCTTTGGCCGCCTGGGGGGAATACAATCTGTTGTTGGATCCCGATAGCACGGCTTATTCCGTGTTCAAGGCTGCGAAGAATGTGAGGGTTGTGGAGGAAACCTCTCCTATACCGCAGCTTAAGGCTGTCAAGAACAGCCGTGAGATAGAGGGTTTTAGGCGTGCTATGCTCAGAGATGGCGTAGCCGTTTCTCGTCTTTTGGCTTGGATATCCAAGGAAGTTGCTGTGGGGGGGCTTACTGAATTGGGCGTTTTACGAAAGATAGAAGAGCTTAGAACCAGTTTCGGGCAATACAAATATCCGTCTTTCTCCACTATATCCGCATATGGGGAGCATGGTGCGATAGTGCATTACGAACCGACCACTGAAACCGATGCTAAATTGCTACCGAAAGGTTTCATATTGATAGACACCGGCGGGCAATATGAAGACGGCACCACCGATGTTACACGCACTTTGGCTCTCGGTGAGCTTTCCCACAAGGAAAGGCTTGCTTACACGCTCGTGTTGAAAGGCCATATCCAGCTTGAACTGCTCAAATTCCCCAGAGGAGCGTGCGGCACCCAATTGGATGCTGTAGCCCGTAAGGATATGTGGAAGCACGGCTTCAACTATATGCATGGCACCGGCCACGGCGTTGGTGCGTTCCTCAACGTGCACGAGGGGCCTCATCAGATAAGGATGGAATATGTGCCGCAGCCCCTTCTGCCGGGTATGACCGTAACAGACGAGCCGGGACTTTATTTTGAAGGTGAGTTCGGGGTGAGGATAGAAAACACCCTGCTTATCCGAGAGTGTGATGATATGGATGGCTTCCTGGAGTTTGACACACTAACCTTGTGTCCCATAGATACCACTCCCGTGATAAAGGATATGCTTACCTTGGAGGAGGTGGACTGGATTAATACTTACCATTCAAGGGTGTGGAGCGAATTGTCGCCACTAATGAATGGTGGGGATAGGGCTTGGTTGCGTCAAGCCACTCAACATATATGACACATATCATTCCATGAAAACAAGACACCAATATCTGACTGCCATATTCCTATTACTTGCCGCCTTGTCATATGCCTTGCCATCAAGACGTGGCGTTTGGCAAAAGCTGCCACTGCGCGGTGGAGATAGTGTCGTGGTGGAACGTAGCGGAGACGAGGGTTTCCGTTTCTGGAGGGGAAAGGATGGGCGTTGCTATACCTTATCAAGTGATGGATTTGCCGAGGAAATTTCGGGAGACAAGGTATCCGTTGTCAAGCAAAAGGCCAAAAGGAAGAAAGCCCCGAGGCGGGAGCGTAGTAGGAAAAGGGTGGGGTATACCGGGCAGAAGCGAGGTCTGATAATCCTGGCTCAGTTTAACGACACAAAATTCCTTGCAGAACACGACAATGCCTTGTTTGGCCGTATGGCGAACGAGCGTGGTTTCCAAAGTGGTGGCATGTATCCCGGAAGTGTCTCCGATTATTTCAGGGACCAGAGTGGAGGCGTCTTTGAACTCGCTTTTGACGTGGTTGGCCCCGTAACGCTGCCTAAAAATTCTGCATATTACGGACAAAACGACTCGGAAGACCTTGACCTATATCCTGGCCAGATGGTAGTGGAAGCATGCAATGCGGCAGCAGATCTCGCAGACTTCCGCGATTACGATTGGGATGGAGATGGGGTTGTTGACCAAGTTTTTGTCTTGTACGCCGGTATGGGTGAGGCCGATTCTGAACATGAGGATGCTGTTTGGCCGCACGCTTGGTCCCTCACCGATTCTGATTACGGCAAGACTCTTCGTGTGGACGGGGTTGTTGTGGACAACTATGCTTGCTGCTCCGAACTGGAATATACCGGGCAGCTTTGCGGCATTGGGGCTTTCTGCCATGAGTTCTCACACTGCTTGGGACTGGCCGACATGTATGACACCTCCGATGGCTACTCGTCTGTGTTCGGCTTGAACTCATGGGGGCTTATGGATTACGGTTGCTACAATGACAATAGCCGCACTCCCGCAGGATACAACAGCTTTGAGAAGATGTCTTGCGGTTGGCTCACTCCCGTGACGCTATCCGAAGACACCACCGTGCAGACTGTCAACCCTCTAAGCCAAGGTGGGGAGGGCTACATCATATATAACGACAACCACGTGGAAGAATACTACATGCTGGAAAACCGCCAACGCACCGGTTGGGACAGTGCACTGCCCGGCAGTGGAATGCTCATACTGCATGTGGATTACGACAATTACGCATGGGCTAACAACGAGGTGAACAACGACCCCAAGCACCCTCGTTGCACAATTTTCCATGCCGACAACTCCGATAAGACTTCCTCGCGCAATGTGGCTTCCGACACATATCCCTATGCGGGTAACGACAGCCTTACAGATACGTCCGTGCCAAAGGCTATGCTGTACAACGCCAATACGGACGGCTCTTACCTTATGCATAAGGCTGTAACCGGAATAAAGGATAACGGCGATGGAACGATGTCTTTCGCATTCCGGACAGACGGCACTCCCGGACAAGAACACTCCCAGCCGCAAGACGGGGTGTTGCTGTACGAGACCTTTGACAAATGCACCGGCACGGGCGGCAACGATGGGAGATGGGGGGGGAACATAGCCCAGTCTAAGTTCCAACCGGACCTTGAAGGGTGGGACGTTCCGTCGGGGGCGTCATACGGAGGCAAGGCTTGTGCCAGGTTTGGCAAGAAAGGTGTGGCTGCCGTGGTGGAAACCCCATACATGGATTTTGACGGAGATGCAACCCTCTACCTGCGTGCCGGCCTTTGGCATGGAGATTCCAACGGACTTGACATCCAGATTGGCTATGAAGAGATAGACCAAGTTCAGCTCCTTGACGATGCCTGGACGGATATCACCCTGCCTATAAACCACGTGGGCCGAGCCAAACTCGCTTTCCTCTCCGGCGGCCGCTTCTTCATAGACGAGGTCAAGGTGGTGTCTGGACTTTCCACCGGCATATCCTCCGTTTCAAAGGTTTCGGCCATCCCCGAAACCATATATACGGTAGATGGCCGCAGTGTGGGTTCTTCTTTTGAAACCCTGCCGCGTGGCATATACATCGTAGGAGGCCGCAAGGTGGCCAAATAAAGACCTTTATAACATACAGATATGGACATACCGCAGCGTTTTGACAACATAAGGCCTTACACCCCGGAAGAGTTGCCGGCAGCTTACGACAAGCTTGCGGCTGATCCGTTTTTCCCAGCCATAGCGGCCTATGTGCTGCCGGGAGTTCCGTCCGAAAAGGTGTCGGAAGCAATGCATGCTTGCCGTACCAGTCTTGAATTCCAAAAGGTGTTCTGCCATCCTTTCCTAAAAAGGCTTGAAGCGAAGGCCACCAAGGGTTGCAGCCTTGACCATTCGGCCATAGACAAGTCGCACCGCCACACCTTTGTGAGCAACCACCGCGACATAGTCATTGACTCGGCTTTCCTCAGTATGTTGCTTATAGACAGCGGTTTTGACACCACTTGCGAGATAGCAATAGGCGACAACCTTCTTTCCCTGCCGTGGGTGGAGACGCTCGTGCGTATCAACAAGTCGTTCCGTGTGGAGAGGGGGCTCACACCCTCCGCCAAGTTGCAGTCGGCGCAGACCCTTTCTGCCTATATGCACTTCGCAATAGCCCAAAAGGGCGAGAACTTGTGGATAGCCCAAAGCGAGGGCCGGTGTAAGGACAGCGACGACCGAACACAGACGGCTGTACTCAAGATGCTCGCCATGGAGGGGGAAGGCCCGGTGGAGCAACGGCTTGCCGAACTCAACATTGTGCCGCTTTCCATATCTTACGAATACGACCCTTGCGACTACCTCAAAGCTGCGGAGCTGCAACGCCGTAGGGACGATCCCGGTTTCAAGAAAGCCCCGGGTGAGGACGAACACAGCATGCTGACCGGCGTAACCGGTTACAAGGGGGAGGTGCACTACCACATGGGAGGCTGCATAAATCCGTTCTTGGAAACCATACCCCCCGGGCAGAGCCGTAACGCCACGCTCGTGCAGGTGGCTGCCCACATAGACCGCGTGATACACTCCAACTACCGCCTATACCCTGGCAATTATGTGGCTCTTGACTTGCTCAACGGCTCTACCGCCCATGCCGCCCATTACACGGCGGAGCAGAAAGAGGCTTTTGAGTCTTACATTGCAGGCCAAATGGCGAAGATTGCCATACCCGAGCCGGACACGGCTTTCTTGCGCCGCAGTATGTTGCTTATGTATGCCAACCCGGCGGCCAACCACCTTGCGGCCATAGCTTAGGCCATGCTCCGTGTCTTAGTGTTCATTGCCTCTGCATTTCCGCTGCTCCTCTCTTGCTCCGTGGGCGGTTACGAGGAGGGGGAGGGGGAGTATTCGCTACTTAGGGCGGACTTCTGCGAACTGATTGCAACGGACTCGGGGGAGTCTGCCGTGGCACTCGCCGATGACGGGGCCGAACTCAGGCTCTATCCCCCGGTAAAGGCCGATTGGCTTGCCAAGCCTGACTCTTCTTACAGGGCCTTGCTGTACTATAAGGTGGCCGATGGCGGAGGTGAGCCTGTTGCTGTCTCACGGATGCCGGTGCTTGTGCCGTCCATCGGTGTGGATTTGCCGTCGGACCCGGTGTCTTTTGAGAGCGCTTGGCGCAGCGGCAAATACGCCAACGTGGCCTTTTATGTGAAGACGGGCGTGGCGGACGGGGTTTCACCCAAACACACCATAGGGGTGTCAATGGATTCCATTTCCGTGGCCGTGCCGGGAGACACCATAGCCCACTTGTCCCTGCGCCACGACCAAGGCGGCACCCCGGGGTACTATTCGCAAAAGGTATACGCCAGCATACCGCTCGCCACGCTGCCCTCCGGCGCAGTGGAGATAGCCGTGGCGGATATGGACGGAGGTCTGCGCAAAATCATTTTCTGACAAAAACCAAACAAGAATAAGCGATGGAGATAAAGACGCAACTGCCCGACAATGCGTTCCGGGAACTCAAACCGGGCGAGACTTACGAACCCTTGATGAATCCCCAGGCCGAATACCCAGAGGCCAACGCCTGGTCGGTAACATGGGGCATACTCATGGCCATGCTCTTTTCCGCAGCCGCGGCCTACTTGGGGCTGAAAGTGGGGCAGGTCTTCGAGGCGGCCATACCCATAGCCATAATAGCCGTTGGCGTGTCGGCCGCCGGCAAGCGCAGCAAGGCGTTGGGAGAGAACGTCATCATACAGAGCATAGGCGCCTGCTCGGGAGCTGTGGTGGCCGGAGCCATTTTCACCCTGCCGGCCATATACATATTGCAGGCCAAGTACCCCGATATGAGCGCCTCTTTCATGCAGGTTTTCATGTCGTCCTTGCTTGGAGGCATCATTGGCATACTCTTCCTGATACCTTTCCGCAAATACTTCGTAAGCGACATGCACGGCAAGTATCCATTCCCCGAAGCCACAGCCACCACGCAGGTCTTAGTCAGCGGTGCCAAGGGGGGAGGGCAGGCCAAGCCGCTGCTCTTGGCGGGCGCAGTGGGCGGCTTGTACGACTTCATAGTGGCCACGATGGGCTGGTGGAACGAGAACTTCACCACCAGGGCCGTGGCTTGGGGGCAGCAGTTGGCCGACAACGCCAAGCTCGTATTCAAGGTGAACACCGGCGCGGCCGTCCTCGGCCTGGGCTACATCATAGGCCTAAAATACGCCTTGTATATCTGTCTCGGGTCCGTGGCGGTGTGGTGGCTCATAGTGCCGGGTATGGCCTTGGTGTTCCACGACACGGTGCTGAACACCTGGGATGCGTCCATAACCACTGCCGTGGGGAGCATGTCGCCTGAGCAGATCTTCACTGCCTACGGCAAGAGCATAGGCATCGGAGGCATAGCCATGTCCGGAATCATAGGTATAATAAAGTCGTGGGGCATAATAAGGGGGGCTGTATCCCTCGCAGCCAAGGAGATAAAGGGCACTGGCGAAGCCGCCGCCGGGCGGATGCGCACGCAGCGCGACCTCCCGTTCAAGGCGGTTGCAGCCGGTGCGGCGGTGGCCGTGGCTGCCACGTTCCTCTTCTTCTGGATAGGCGTGATGCAGGGCAACCTCCTCTTCGCCACCGTGGCCATACTCCTCGTGGTGGCAATAGCCTTCCTGTTCACCACAGTGGCGGCGAACGCCATAGCCATCGTGGGTTCCAACCCGGTTTCGGGCATGACCCTGATGACCCTCATCCTCGCTTCCGTAGTAATGGTGGCGGCGGGGCTTAAAGGCCCGGGCGGCATGCTTGCAGCCCTCATAATGGGCGGGGTGGTCTGCACGGCACTTTCCATGGCCGGCTCTTTCATCACCGACCTTAAGATAGGCTACTGGCTCGGGTCCACACCGGCCAAGCAGCAGACATGGAAGTTTCTCGGCACGCTCGTGTCGGCTGCCACGGTGGGCGGGGTGATGATGCTCCTCAACAAGACCTACGGCTTTGACTCCGGTCAGCTCGCCGCCCCACAGGCCAACGCCATGGCGGCCGTCATAGAGCCGCTTATGAAAGACGCAGGGGCTCCGTGGCTGCTCTACGCCATAGGGGCGCTGATGGCCGTGGCTCTCACTCTCGCCAAGCTGCCAGCGCTGGCGTTCGCCCTGGGCATGTTCATACCGCTGGAACTGAACATACCCCTGCTTGTGGGCGGGGCTGTGAGCTGGTATGTCTCCACTCGCTCCGCCGATGCCAAGGCCAACGCCGAGCGCAACGAGAAAGGCACGCTCATAGCAAGCGGCTTCATAGCCGGCGGGGCCCTGATGGGTGTCCTCAGCGCCTTGTTGCGCTTCTCCGGGGTCGACTTGGTAGACGGTGCCTGGTACTCATCGCAGTTGGCCGAGCTGTGTTCCCTGGGCGCATACTTGCTCCTTATAGCTTATTTCATAGTGGCCACGCGCCACTCCAAAAAGAAAGGATAGAAAATGGACATCTTCAAGAACCGCAGCCTTTCCTCGTGCATAGGGGCCGCTGCAACCTATCTCGCAGACAACTACAAGAAAGTGGCGGCCGCCACGTGGCCTTACGCCTTGTTTGCCGGTGTGGCCTTCGCAGCCTATTCCCATTTCACCACGGCCGTGTCAGTCTCTGATTCCGGCTGGTTGCCCTTAGGCGTTTCCGGCGTGGCCGTGTGGGCTGCGCAGACACTTCTCTACGCTTCCTTTTCACGGCTTGCCAACGGCCTGGGTTTGTGGGATAATGTGAAGCGTGTGCTTGGTGCCTCTGTGGTGATGATACTTGTCTTGGCGGCCTTTGCCGTGGCGGTTTCATTGCTGTCGGTGCTGTTCGGGGTGTTGCTCGGCAGCGGCACGGCTGCATTGTGGGCCGTTGCGGCGGTGGCTTGTATCGCTTTCATAGCCATCTGCATACCTATGTGCAACCTCCTGCCGTGGATAGTAACCAAGGGCGGCAACCCGTTCAAGGCGTTCGCCCCGGCGTTGGCCGGCGGTTTCCGCCATTACGGCTTGTTGCTCGGCATCTTTGCCGCAGCCGCCCTCGTGGGGGCGATGGCTTCCATAGTGGCCGCCCTGCCGTCTGCCGTGGTGGCGGTGGCCAACATTGCAATGCACGGCCTTGGAGGGGTTTCCGAAGCCTTGGCGGGGATACCGGCCCCGCTGTCCTTGCTGGCCAACTCCGTCAGCGGCTTCCTGATGGCTTACGTATCCCTCTTTTCGTTCACGGCCTTTGTCTACGGCCACGGCTCGATAGAGGTGAAGAGCGGCAGGGCTTTTGAAAACGCAGTGGCAAAGGAGGGAGGGGAATGAAAAAGGCCCTCTTCATAGACCGCGACGGCACGATAGTGCGCGAGCCGTCTGACGAGCAGGTGGACTCTTTCGCCAAGTTAGCCTTCGTGCCTGGGGCCATCACTGCGCTCGCAGAGATAGCGCGCCGCACCGGCTACGAACTCGTCATGGTGTCAAACCAGGACGGGCTGGGCACGCCCTCGTTCCCCGAGGACGATTTCTGGCCGGTGCACAACTTCATCATAGGCACCCTGCGTGCCGAGGGGGTGGAGTTCAGCGAACAGCTAATAGACCGCCACTTCCCCGGGGACGGCTCGCCCATGCGCAAGCCCGGCACCGGAATGGTGGCCCACTATATGGACGATCCGGAATACGACATGTCCCAATGCTATGTGATAGGAGACCGCGAGACCGACCGCCAGCTGGCCGTAAACATGGGTTGCCGGGCGCTGATCCTGTCGGACGGAATTGACTGGCCAAGGATTGCCGAGATTGTGGTGGCGGGGGCGCGCAGGGCTTCGGTAAGGCGCACCACTGCGGAGACGGACATCCTCGTGGAGGTGGACTTGGACGGCTCTGGCCGGGCGGACATCTCCACTGGTATCGGCTTTTTCGACCACATGCTGCAACAGATTGCCCGGCACGGTATGGCAGACCTCACCGTAAAAGCGGCCGGCGACCTGCACGTGGACCAGCACCACACCATGGAAGATACCGCCCTGGCTCTCGGGCAGTGCCTGCGCCAGGCCATGGGCGACAAGCTCGGAATGGAGCGCTATGGCTATTCGCTGCCGATGGACGACTGCCTGTGTTCCGCCGCAGTGGACTTCGGGGGCAGGCCGTGGCTCGTGTGGAGTGCCGACTTCCATAGGGAAATGGTCGGCGACATGCCCACCGAGATGTTCCTGCACTTTTTCAAGAGCCTTTCAGACGCGGCCATGGCCAATATACACATTGAGGCCCGTGGGCAGAACGAACACCACAAGATAGAGGGCATCTTCAAGGCTTTCGCCAAGGCTCTGAGGATGGCTGTCAGGCGGGACATACGCCATATGCGGCTGCCGTCCACCAAGGGTGCGCTCTGACGGATACCGGCGGTTGCGCTGCTTGCATAAAAAACACTGCGCTGTAGAGACTGGGCTTGCCCCGTCTCTACTTTTTTGTGAAGACTGTGGGGATAAGACGCGGCAAGCCGCGTCTCTACAGCTCGGTGTGGCATACGTCAATCTGCGTCTCAACAGCACCTCTGTTACGAAGCAACACATACAATGCGCCCACGCAACTAAACACCGCTGCCGCCGTAGCGGACGGGGCTTACCCAGCCGCTATCGAAAGTCTGTTGCCTATAATATTTCCAAGCGTGCCGTAGAGACGGGGCTTGCTCCGTCTTCCAAGTAAACCGCCATTGGTAAGACGCGGCAAGCCGCGTCTCTACAGCGCAGTGTGTGTCCTAAACATCGGAGCGGCAGTAGCGGCCGGGGCTTGCCCCGTCTTATAACATAATTTCCCCCTCTACGGCAATTCGGATGGTAGTCCCACGTTAGTACCAAGGCGTGGTAATGTCTGTACCAAGGCGTGGTACTACTTGTACCACGGCGTGGTATTGATGGTACCACGGCGTGGTACGGCCTTTGGGAGCGCGGGTGTAACGCACCCGGATATCCGTAATGGTGGGCTAAACGGAATTGTTTCCAATGCAGGTGGGACACCTGCGATCCGGCAATAAGACGGGGCAAGCCGCGTCCCTACAGCTCCTAACGGATTTCCCTTGTGGTTTGTGTAAGGCGTAGCAAGCCGTGTCTTTACAGAAAGTTTTTTGCCCATACACATACCCAGTGGTGCTGTAGAGACGGGGCTTGCCCGGTCTTATAACATCATTTTCCCCCTCTATGGCAAATCGGATGGTAGTCCCACGTTAGTACCAAGGCGTGGTACTACTTGTACCACGGCGTGGTATTGATGGTACCACGGCGTGGTACGGCCTTTGGGAGCGCGGGTGTAACGCACCCGGATATCCGTAATGGTGGGCTAAACGGAATTGTTTCCAATGCAGGTGGGACACCTGCGATCCGGCAATAAGACGGGGCAAGCCGCGTCCCTACAGCTCCTAACGGATTTCCCTTGTGGTTTGTGTAAGGCGTAGCAAGCCGTGTCTTTGCAGAAAGTTTTGCCCATACACATACCCATGGGTGTCATAAGACGGGGCTTGCCCCGTCTTATGACACCGGCTGCGTCTTACGGCAGCTGTGCCGCCTGGTCGGAGAATTTCTTGGCTGCCCTTAGCACGTGCCTAACTCCGCTGAGCAACTGCTGGGTCTCTTGCAGCAGGCTTATGTAGACAAGGCCTATCTTGTCAAGGCTGCCGCCCTTGTCGCGCTGCATGCGGTCTATGTGGCGCTTGCGCAGGGACGATAGCAGATCTTTGCAGCGGTCTGCCTGGGCCATCAGGTCTCGGTAGCCGCCGTAGCGGCGCGTACCCACGTGGGCCGCAGCCCTGGCCATTATGTCGCAGGCTTCGGCGTAGACCGGGGCAAACTCCGCCTCGCACTCCGCAGGCAGCGGGCGGAAGTCGTTGTCCACGTGTTCCGCCATGGGTTCCACCATCCTTTTGAGGCTGTAAAGGCACTGCTCCTGCCCGTTCAGGCAGAGGTGCAGCCACGTGTTGCGCTCCAAGGCTATGGATTCGGGCACCCGTTTCAGGGCCGCTATCTCCTGCTTGCGGCGGCGGCGCAGCGACTCTTGCAGGGCCGCTATGCCGCGCGAAGCCTGGCGCAGCCGCCCCATCTTGCGCCCGGCCAGCCCCCCGTAGGCTTCCTTGTAGAGGGCCGCGGCCGTGGAAAGGCTTTCCTCGCCGGTGCGGGCCACGTGCTTGGAGAGCAGATCCCACACTATCTCGGGGTCCTTGCTGCCCATCATCAGTTGGAAAACCTCTTTCTCTGGTTCGGCCTTTCCCTCCTTGCCGGCCTTGCGGAAGTTCTTCACCATGATGTATGCCACCAAGGCCATGGCCGCAATCATGGCTGCGAAGCCCAGGGCGTGCATTAGCAGGGCCACGAGGGCTGCGGCTATGAAGGCCACGCCGGCCGTGAGGAACCACCCGCCGATGACCGATATCACGCCCGTTACGCGGAATACGGCGCTCTCGCGGCCCCATGCCCGGTCGGCCAGTGAGGCTCCCATGGCCACCATGAACGTTACGTAGGTGGTGGATAGGGGCAGGGTGAGGGAGGTGCCCATGACGATGAGTGCCGCCGAGAGCACGAGGCAGACGGCTGCGCGCACCTCGTCGAAGGCCGCCCCGGAGGGCAGTTCGGCCCGCGAGTGGTCAAACCGCCCGTCTATCCACGCCCTTACCCCGGCTGGAATTAGCCTGGCGGCACCCTCTCCGGCTTGGCGTGTCTGGCGCACTATGCTGCGGGCCGCACGCGAGGAGCCGAACATGTTGTCGCCGTCGTCATGCCGCGACAGGTCCACGCTGGTCTGTATCACCTTGCGGGCTTTCTTCGATGTGGCCATGGCCAACACCATCACCGCCGCCGATATGGCCAGGTATGTAGTGGGCGTGTTGGCCGGCAGCAGCAGAGAGCCCATCATGTGGCTGCCCGGGTCGCCCGCGCCGGCCGCAGTCCAGTCTTGCCATGCGCTAAGGCCGGCCAGCGGCACCCCGATGAAGTTGACAAGGTCGTTTCCGGCGAAGGCCATGGCGAGCGAGAAAGTGCCGGCGAGTATCACGAGGCGCAGCACGTTGACGCGCAGCAGGCAGAGGATGTGCGACAGCGCCGCCGAAGCCGCGAACGCGGCGGCAACCGCGGCTGCCGTGTGTTCTTCCGCCGCACTCTCCATCCACCCCGGCACCCATGCCGAGCCTGCCGCGCAGCTGGCGTATATGAAGCAGAGCATGGTGGTGATGGACACCCCGCCGAAGAGCCACATGGTGCCGCGCAGGCGGCGGCGGTAGCCGAAGGTGAACACCAACCGCGAGAGCCACTGCACCGCCACGCCGGCTGCGAAGGCTATGGCCACGGACACGAAGATGGCCATTATCACGGCCAGTGCCTTGTCTGTGTTTATGAGGTCGGTGATGCCGAGCGATGGGTCGCCGGCCATTTTCAGCAGTCCGATGGCGAAGGAGGCCCCGAGCAGGTCGAACACCAGCGACACGGTGGTGGAGGTGGGCAGGCCGAGGGAGTTGAACCTGTCGAGCAGCACCACGTCTGTAACCATCACGGCGAAGAATACGGTCATCACTTCGGCGAAGGAGTAGTTGGCCGGGTTGAGTATGCCGTGCCGCGCCAGGTCCATCATGCCGTCGGATGTCAGCGCGCCGGCGGCCACGCCTGCCGACGCCACGGCTATCAACACGCCGAAGCGGGCGGCGCGTGCGCCTACGGCGGAGTTGAGGAAGTTGACCGCATCGTTGCTCACCCCCACGAAGAGGTCGGCCACGGCCAGCAGCAGCAGGAAGCCCACCACGGCTGCGAATAGTATTTCCATGTCTTTTCTTGTTTTGGTTTGACGCTGCAAAGGTACCGGGGCGGTGTTACCGCCGTGTGGCAATCGTGTTACAATAATGTTACAACGGGCGGCCCGGGGGAAAAACTTCGCGGCTGTTGTGCCGCCTTTTAACAAAAGTTGTACCTTTGCACCCGAGTTCAATGGGTTGCCGCCGATGCGCGGCGTATCCTCATATCAACACTAAGCATGTGTGTATCCCGTTATGACAGGGTGTGCCGTAGGCGTGTTCCGCAGGTTCCGCCGCTCGGCTTCGCCACCGGGGGGAGGGCTGTCGGCCGCCTCTCGGGGGCTGTCGCGTATGCCTTGCAGCAGTCTTCCGGGCCAGGCGCTGCGTGTGTGGCGGAGAGACCTCCGTAGTGCAAGGCCATACCGTGTTTTGTGTGTTCAATTTCAATCAAAATATCAATCAACAAAAGCTATTTGTCATGTCAAAGAAACGCTATTTGAGACCCACCTCGGCGGCCATGCTGTTGGGAGACCCCGGCACATTCGGTACGCAGCCGGGCAAGGAAGAGGGTGGTGTGGACCCCACCGATCCCAGCACTTGGGGCACCGGTGAGGGCTACAATGCCAAGGAAGAGAACCTCTGGGAGATAAAGCCCTGGGACGACTGAGGGCGCAGGGGAATAGGAATGCGAAAGAGTAAAAGGAACAAAAAACAAAAAGAGGAAACAATGAACATCTACACAAGAGCGGTGCGCAAGGCCGCAAGGGCCGCACTGGCCTTGGCCGCGCTGCTGTCGGCCGCCCATGCCAAGGCGGACGTGCCTGAGGGCGCGCTGGTGGTATACGTGTCGCAGAAGGCCGGGCAAGACGGCAACAACGGCGCAACGTGGAAGAGCCCGGTGAAGACCATCGGGGCTGCTATGGCCTTAGTGGACGCGGTGAAGAACACGGTGGGCAACTACATCTACGTGGCCGAGGGGGAGTACAACGTTACGGACATGCAGTACGAGTGGGAGAACCAGCGGATAACCATCCAGGGCGGCTTCCCCACGCCGGGCCGCGACACCGAGCCGGAAGACACCTGCTCGGCCTCGCCCAAGAAGTACGTTACCAAGATATCGCCCAACCAGGGCATCACCAACTCGTGGATACGCATGCGCAAAGGCAGCAACCAGCTGCTTGCCCTGCGCGGCCTGACCCTGTCGAGCAACAACTTCCTGGGCAGCGAGTTCGACGGCTCCATAGTAACAATGGACTACGGCGGGGCTGACCAGACGCAGTTTACCAACCCCACCTTTGAGATGAGCAACTGCATAGTGGAGTGGTACCGCTCCAAGGGCGCGGGAGCCATCTACGTCTATGGCACGCAGGACGCCGACATCTACCTCAAGAACGTGGAGGTGTTGCAGGGTGTCAAGTTCGGCACGGCCGGCGGCGGCTTCCTGGGCTGCAGCATGGCGCCCATACCCACGGGGCTCAGGGCGGACATCTCACACGTTACCTTCCGCAACCTTGACCACGGCGGGGCGGCCGTCTCCAACAACGCCCTCGGCCTGTGTTCCGGACAGAGGGACGGCGGCCGCACACCAAAGTGCGACATCGACCGCCTGCAGGTGAACTACAACACCGGCGGCCTGGCATCGGGCCAGATGGCCTCGGTGTTGCTCGACGGCATGTGCGAGGTAACGCTCACCAACAGCCACATCAACAACTCCACCGGCGGCGAGGGCGGCGGCCTGTGGATATCGGGCTTCAAGACTTTCACCTGCTCAGACACGCAGTTCTACAACTGCTTCGGCGGCCAGCTGGGCGGCGCGGTGGTCATCACTGAGAGCGTGAACACCACCACGGGGGCCGTTTACAAGCCCACCGGCAACGGCTACGCCACATTCACCCGCTGCGAGTTCGCCAGGAACCACGCAGCCCGGGTCAACACCGTGGGCGACGGCGGAGCGGTGTGGGTCCAGAACGAGGCCCTGCCCGACTTCAAGCTGAACCTCACCTTCAACAACTGCGACTTCAAGGACAACTACACCGCCAACCTTGAGGGCGGCGCGGTGTACGTCAACACCAAGGGCTCGCTCAACTTTACCGACTGCACCTTCTGCGGCAACAAGACAAACGGCAGCTCGGGTGCCGGCTCGGGCGGAGCGGTGATAGTGAAAAACGCCGAGTACCTCACCGTGGAGGGCTGCTACTTCAACGGCAACTCAAGCCAAAAGAGCGGCGGTGCCATGTGCATAGAGAATATCACGAACCCATACTCCATCAGCAACACGCAGTTTGTCAACAACGACCTCTTTGAGGGTTCCTTCTCCATCGCTGGACAGGGCGGCGGCGCGGTGCTGCTGATAGGCGACAACAGCGGCTCGTTCACCAACTGCCTGTTCCAAGAGAACAACATCGTAAACGGCGGCGGAGCGGTGTCTTTCAAGGCCAACACCAACGAAAAGGCCACCACCTTCACCAAGTGCCGCTTCTACAAGAACACGGCAGGCAACGGCGGGGCCATCTGCTCGTACAACAGCGCGGCGAGGATTGAGATCTACGACTGCGAGTTCATCGAGAACGGTGCCAACAACACCTCGTGCGACGGCGGCGGCGCCATCGCCATGATGACCGGAGCGAGGGAGCTGATAGTGAAGAACTCGCTTTTCCAGGACAACTACTCGTACAAGCATGGCGGCGCCTTGATGCTAAGCGGCGCGGCCACGCAGCTCGATTCCAAGAACAACCGCTACTACGGCAACCGCGCAGCCGTCTCCACCGTAGACGGCAACGGAGGGGCGATTTTCTACAACAACCAAGCTAACAACGACCACTATTACGTGTTGGAAGGGGATGTGTTCTACGGCAACGAGACCGGGCACCTCACCGCCACTGATCATAGCGGCACCACAATCCGCAAAGACGGCTGGGGCGGAGCGATATTTTTTGAAGTGTCGCAGAAACCCACAGGCAAGCGCACCGTGAACGGAGTGGAAACAAGTGGTGACAACTGGATAAAGAACGCCAAGTTTGTGGGTAACAAGGCAATATCGTCATCACATGTTGATGCCGGCGGTGCCATCTACCTGAAACAAAACGGCGGAGACTTGCTGTTGTATAACGATGCAAGGGGGGCGATACTTGACGAGCTGAGCGGCACCACGTTTTACAACAACGCAGTGTACAGCGGCAACGCCTACAAGACGGATGTGAAAGGCGCGGACATTGCATTCTACAACGGATACAGCGACGTGATCTCGTCCAACAACGCCTACCAGAATGCCAACTCCACTACCTACTACCCCTCCAACGTGTTCCACGACACGGGCAGCTCTTTCAGCAACACCACGGACCCGCTCGGAGGAGACTACACCCCAGCGCCGGACGCTTCGGAGCAGCAGTGGGGCAACACGGCGGCGAGCTTCACCAAGACCACCTGCGCCGACATCACCGAGAGGGACGACGCGGGCATGACCACTCCCTCGCCGCGCATCTTCGTGAGCGAGACAGAGCCGGTGAACTTTGCGCAGTACTGCCCTGGTGAAGACTACTGGGTGGAGTTCACCAGCGATGGAGGCCACGGCCGCTTCCAATTTGAGTACGACGTGTACAAGAGCGTGGGCAACACGTACTATAAGATGAACACCGAGAAGCTCACCGCACAGACCCCGGACGAGAAGGTGGAGAACAAGTACACCACCACCGTGTACGACTACACCAAGCCCATCAAGGCCACACAGGCTGACGTAACAGCCGGCACCGCCGCCGCAGTGGGAGATACCATCGGCTACGAGGTGTTGGAGACCAAGGAGGTGGTGGACTATGCCTACGTGAGGAACATCCGCGTGCAGAACCCGTTGGCGCAGCTGGGCATCACACCGCAGCGCGGCGAGCTGTACACCTTCGTGCTGACATCGGTAACAGACGGTTTCGGCACGGTTTACAGCAAAGACTGCTACTCGTTCGACGCTTCGCGCACTTTCTCGCAGAGCCTCGGGGCGCAGATCCTCTTCAACTGCGCAGACAACTACTGGGTGGGCTCCGTGAGCCAGGACTTCAACGATGAGGACAACTGGACGCGCTACGTGCCGCAGAACGGCGAGAACATCGTCTTCGCCAACTCCGAGAACAACCCCATTGACCCTGACAAGCCGAAGAGCGGCCCGGCGCAGCGCGACTGCGTGCTGCCCGCCACTATGGACAACGGCTCCGGCACGCAGGTGCCTTTCTCCTACGAAGGCCCCACATACGAGAACGTGAACACACCGGCCACCAAGAAAGACGCAGCCGGCAACACCGTGGCGGGACACCCCGCACTGGTTATACCGCAGGGCGCCTACGTGGCGTTCAGCGAAGTGGTTACCACGAGGGACGCAGACGGCAACCCCGCCAACCAAGACGGCGACAAGGACAAGATACTCGTAAAGGCGCCGGCGGAGGGAGAAATCCCGGCCACGTTCTACGTGTACGACAACCACGCCTGCGACCAGGACATCTACGCCACTTTCGAGTTCAAGCCGCTGGGCCTCTACAACCCCTCGGCACCCAAGGTGAAAGACACCGACCCGCACTCGCCCGAGAAGGACAGGTTCCTCGATGCGGCTTACGACTGGCAGTACATCGGCGTGCCGGTGGCCAGCGTGGCCAAGTACCCGGCGTTCAACGGCAGCATGCTGCGCCGCTATGACGAACCCACCAACAGCGCGGACTTCTTCTACCGCAAGTGGGTGGACATGGGCAAGGAAGCCACCCTTGCGGCCTTCCAGGGCTGGGAGGTGGTGGCCGGCAGCGCAGGCCTTACTCACACCTTCGGCGGCAAGCTGAACCTCTGCGATGCCGATCTCACCCTGACGCGTTCTGCGGCGGTGGTTACCGCTTCGCTGCCCACTTACACCTCGGCCGACAAGGCGGCGGCCGGCTCCGGCTTCTCCGCCGAGCAGATGGCCGCAGTGGGGGCCACAAAGGCCAAGTATGAGGACGCATTGGGCCGCCACGACCTGGGCCAGAACATCTTCGGCAACTCTTTCGCGGCTGCGATAGACATACGGCAGATGGAGTTCGGCAGCGGTGTGGACCCCGTGGTCTACATCTACAACCACGGCTCATGGGGAGAGTGGCAGGGCCAGAGCGACTCTTCCTCCAAAGCCAAGGGCGGTTTCACTGCCGTGCCCAAGAGCCGCGCCGGGCAAGACAACCTGCCCGTGTCCATATCCACTATGCAGGGCTTCCTCGTGAAGTTTGACGAGCTGAACACATTCGTGGGCGAGCCGGCCAAGGTTACCCTGCCGTATGGCCAAGGCAAGGCCCTGCGCAACACCGAGCCGCTGCGCACCAAGGCGCACACGGGCAAGGACGACGGCCTCGTAACCGTGGAGATAGACAACGGCAAGGTGTACGACCGGCTCTATATCTACCGCCAGCAGGGCGCCGGCGACGGATGGGACCGCGGCGGAGACGTGATGAAGCTCAACATGGGCGAGCCGGCCGTGTGGGCCAACACCTACGGCACCGACCTGCAGTTCGCAGCCGTGGGCGAGATAGACGGCCAGGCGTTCGGCGTGGAGACCGAGCAGGGTGGGCTCTACACCCTCAGGCTCTCGCAGCGCGGCCTGCCGTACGGCAACCTGAAGCTCGTGGACACCGAGGAGCGCACCGTGGTTGACTTCCCCGAAGAGGGATTAGAATACGGCTTCGCCGCACGCATCGGCGGTAGGCAGGCCGCCCGCTTCATATTGGTTGACACCCCCGAGACTTCCTACGAGGCCGTGATGGGCGTGGTTACCGGTATGGGCCGGGCCGTGGCTGCAAGGGCTGCCGGCACAGCCGAGGTATACACCGCAGCGGGTGCCAAGGTGGGCGACTTCCGCCTGCCCGTGGACGCTTCCAAACTGCCTTCCGGCATTTACATGGTGAAGACCGTGGAGGCCGGCGTGGCCAAGACCGCCAAGGTGGTGGTGGAATAAGTACTAAAAGGTGCGGCGGATCTTCCCACGAGCCGCACCGATCCGGGGAAAGGGGCTTACGTTGAACTTTTGCCCCTTTCCCGAGGGGGCGGGCCCAGCTCAGCGGAGCGGGTGCCGCCCCCATTTTTTGCCCGTATGGAATTGAAAGCACAGAGCCGTAGGGATTGTTTTTGGCCATTGCCGGATCGCCCGGGCCGACTGTGCCGCAAATATTCATATTCACAAAGCACCTGTGTTTAAGCCACATGCGGAGCAGTAGGGACTCGGCTTGCCCCATCTTATGATAGTGGGAGGTGGTTTTTGTTAAGATGGGGCAAGCCGTGTATCTACATACCCTCATTGTTTTTGTGTTGTGTGTGCAATATGTGGTAATCCGTGTCTATACAGCTCGGCATGGCAAACAATACACGCCCCACTTTCAAGCGTATGCAGGCGGGAGTCCTGCGGTTCGGCATTAAGGTAAGTCAAGCCCTTGTTCCTATGGGAAAGGGTGTTGGCCTCCGTGTTGTACCACGGCTTGGTATTGTTAGTACTACGGCTTGGTATTGTTGGTACCACGGCTTGGTATTGTTGGTACCACGGCTTGGTACCGGTTTGCTCTGCAATGCCGATTTGTAGGATTGGGCAGTAGAGACTGGGCTTGCCCCGGCCGCTCCGGCGTCACCGTTGTTTGGTAGCTTGCACACATTGACCCATTCGGAATTGCAACCTCCGCGCTGTAGAGACGGGGCTTGCCCCGTCTTATTGTATGGAGTTTTTTGGTGAAGGCGAGGCAAGCCGCGTCTCTACAGCCCATCGGGGTGTATTGGGACATCCCACCAACATTTGTTCTCCGCCCCCATCCTTGTTCCGCGCTGTAGAGACGGGGCTTGCCCCGTCTTATTGTATGGAGGTTTTTGGTGAAGGCGAGGCTTGCCTCGGCTTATTGTATGGTGGTTTTTGGTGAAGACGCGGCAAGCCGCGCCTCCACAGCCCATCATTGCTTTTTATGTCATCGGCGGCTTAATGCCAATATAATAAAAAACGCGGGGGCGGCCTGCATGGGCCGCCCACGTGGGGTGTTGCAGTGTCAGTGCCTTTACCGGTAGGCCTGGAGCTTTTCCGGAGTGCAGCCGCTTATGAATGCGTGCCTGCCGGCTATGTTCTCCTCCGCCATGGAGAGGTAGACCTCGGCGCTGCGGGCGAAGAGGTCCGGGCGGCGTGCAGCGTCCTCCACGAGCAGCAGGGCCATTATTATTTCGGCTGTGGTGTCGTATAGGCGGCGTGCGGCGAAGTCGTGCAGTTCGGCACTGTCGGCTTCTTTCACCTTTGCTATGTCGGCTTCGTACATCTCCACGAGCTTGTCTATGCGCGCGGCCATGGCTGTGTCGTATCCCCCGGGCAGCTGCGCGGCCATTTCGCGTATTGCGGCGAGGTAGGCCCCGTTGGTGATGTACCTCACGGCGGCCACCACTTGCAGCTGCGTGGTGCCCTCGTATATTGAGAATATGCGGGCGTCTCGGAACAGCCTTTGGCACTTGTACTCCATTATGAAGCCCGAGCCTCCGTGCACCGATATGGCGTCGTAGGCGTTCTGGTTGGCATATTCGGAGTTCATGCCCTTGCACAGCGGCGTGAAGGCGTCCGCCAGCTTGGCGTATTTCTTCTGTTCCTGCCTTTCCTCGGGTGTGAGCTTGCGGGTGCGTGCTATGTCGTCGAGCGACTTGTATATGTCCACGTACATGGCCGTGGTGTAGAGCAGAGAGCGTCCCGCGTGTAGCTTGGCCCTCATGCGCGATAGCATGTCGTACACGGCGGGGAATGTCTCTATGGCCTTGCCGAACTGCTGGCGGTCGCGGGCGTACCACTCCGCCACGCTGAGGGCTTCCTGTTCCACTCCCACGCTCTGGGCCGCTATGCCGAGTCGTGCGCCGTTCATCAGGGCCATGACGTACTTTATGAGGCCCATGCGGGTGCTGCCGCAGAGTTCGGCCGGGGCATCCTTGTAGACCAATTCGCAGGTGGGTGAGCCGTGTATGCCGAGCTTGTGCTCTATGTGGCGCACGGTTACGCCGCCGCTGCGCTTGTCGTAGACGAACATGGACAGGCCGCGCCCGTCGGTGGTGCCCTCCTCGGAGCGTGCCAGTACGAGGTGGATGTCGCTGTCGCCGTTGGTGATGAAGCGCTTCACGCCGTTGAGCAGCCAGCAGCCGCGCTCCTCGCTGTAACGTGCCTTGAGCATTACGCGCTGCAGGTCTGACCCGGCATCGGGCTCGGTCAGGTCCATTGACATCGTCTCGCCGTTGCACACGCGCGGTATGAACCTTTGTCGCTGGTCTTCGTCTCCGAACTCGTATAGGGTGTCAATGCAGCTTTGCAGGGACCACACCGTCTGGAAGCCCGCGTCGGCTGCGGCTATTATCTCGGAGAGCATGGAGAAGACCGTGCTGGGCAGGTTTAGTCCGCCGTAGCGGCGCGGCATGGAGAGGCCCCATAGGCCGGCCTGGCGCGTGGCTTTGAGGTTGTCGTAAGTCTTGGCGGCGTATTCCATCCGCCCGTCTACGAGGTGCGGCCCTTCCAGGTCCACCTCCTCGGCGTTGGGTTCTATGATGTTGGCCGCCAGGTCTCCCGTTATTTCCAGTAGCCGGCGGTAGCTGTCCATGGCGTCTTCGTAGTCGGCCGGTGCATAGTCGTATGCGTCCTTGTCGGCGTAGCCCTGCTCTTTGAGTTCCACGACACGCCTCATGAGCGGGTGTTGCAGGTAGTGGGCCAGTTCGGGGCGGTCGGTATAGTAGTTTTGCATGGCTTTACTTGTTGTTTTGCTTGTAGTACTTTATCATTTTCGGCACCACCTCTTCCACGCTGCCCACCACCACGTAGTCGGCAATTTTGTTGATGGGTGCGTCCGGGTCGTTGTTGACCGATATGATTATGCCGCTGTCTTGCATGCCGGCTATGTGCTGTATCTGGCCGGATATGCCGCAGGCTATGTATACCTTCGGGTGTACGGTGAGGCCTGTCTGGCCTATCTGCCTGTCGTGCGGAGCCCAACCGGCGTCCACGGCTGCGCGGCTCGCCCCCACCTCGGCGTGCAGTTCGCGTGCCAGCTGTTCAAGCAGTTCGAAGCCCTCCTTGCTGCCCACGCCGTATCCTCCGGCCACCACTATGGGTGCGCCTTTGAGGTTGTTGGCGGCTTTCTCCACGTGGCGTTCCAACACCTTCACCGCAAAGGATTCCGGTGCGAGGTGTTCTGCCGGGTCGGGGTATACGGTCTCGCAGGGATAGTCTTCGGCTGCTATTTCGCGTTTCATCACCCCCTCGCGCACGGTGGCCATTTGCGGGCGGTTGTCGGGGTTGACAATGGTGGCCACGATGTTCCCCCCGAAGGCCGGGCGTATCTGGTAGAGCAGTGCCGGGTAGTGCTTGCCGGTCTTGCGCTCGTCGTATGGGCCTATTTCAAGTTGTGTGCAGTCGGCTGTCAGTCCGCTGTGCAGTGAAGACGACACCCTCGGCCCCAGGTCCCGCCCTATTACGGTGGCCCCCATGAGGCATATCTGCGGCTTCTCTTTACGGAAGAGCCCGGTCATTATGTCTGTGTGCGGTGCGGAGGTGTAGGGTGAGAGCCCCTCTGCGTCGAAGACGAACAGCTTGTCCGCCCCGTAGGGCGCTATTTGGCTTTCCACCCGGCCCTTTATGCCGGAGCCTATGGCCACGGCGTGCAGCTGCACGCCGAGTTCGTCGGCGAGTTTGCGCCCCTTTGTGAGCAGCTCTTGAGACACCTCGGCCACTTTCGCGCCTTCTATCTCGCAGTATACGAATACGTTGTCCATTGTTGTTGCTTGTTTGGGGCCTTAGCCTATTATCTTTTCGCTTACGAGTTCCTTTACCATGCCCTCTATGTCGGCATCGGCGGCGGTGAGCCTCTTGCTTTCCTTGGCCTGGAACACTATGTTCTGCACGGCTTTCACCTTGGTGGGCGAGCCGCTTAGGCCGCACTGCGCGGGGTCTCCCCCTATGTCGGCCACGCTCCACTGCGTGAGTGTCAGTTCCGGGCGCTTTCCGTAAAGGCCGGCGTGCGGGTCGTCCGCTGGCCTTTCTGCCGGGCAGCTGGCCCATTTGTTCCTCATCACGAGCTTGGCATTGCAAGGGCGGCAGGGGGCTGCGCTGCCGTTTACGGTAACCACCACGGGCAGCGGGGCTTCCACCGTTTCCACTCCGCCGTCTATCACCCTGCGGATGGTGGCCTTGCCTTCATCTACCGACAAGATTTCCTCGGCGTATGTAACCTGGTTAAGCCCGAGCTTCTGCGCCACCTGCGGGCCCACCTGCGCGGTGTCGCCGTCTATGGCTTGTCGGCCTCCTATTATCATGTCGGCCCCGCCTATCTTCTGTATGGCCGTGGCTAATGCGTAGGATGTGGCCAGGGTGTCTGCCCCGGCGAAGAGCCTGTCCGTCAGCAGCCACCCGGTGTCTGCGCCCCGGTATAGCCCCTGCCTTATTATCTCCCCTGCCCTGGGCGGCCCCATGGTGAGGACTCCCACGGTGGAGCCCGGGTGCAGCTCCTTGAGCCGCAGTGCCTGTTCCAAGGCGTTAAGGTCTTCGGGGTTGAATATGGCCGGCAGTGCGGCGCGGTTCACGGTACCCTCCGCGGTCATGGCATCCTTGCCTACGTTGCGGGTGTCGGGAACTTGCTTTGCAAGCACGATGATTTTCAGCTTCATTCGTGTTTAGTTTGGATTGTTAGGCTGCAAAGTTATGAAAATAAGGCTCATCGCCCAAAAAGCCCCTCGGGGGCGGCCCTTGCCGGTTGGCTCCTTGCGGTGTGTGCAGTGCGGTTTCCTCAGGTGCGCCCAAACGCGCCATTTGACTAACTTTGCGTTTCAAACACAGACAACCCACATGCCACTAAGACTGCCAGACAAGCTGCCGGCGATAGACCTGCTCAAAGCCGAGAACATATTCGTGATGGACACGTCCAGGGCCGCCACCCAGGACATTAGGCCGCTCCGCATAGCGATACTGAACCTCATGCCGCTGAAGATAACCACGGAGACCGACCTGGTGAGGCTGCTGTCAAACACGCCGTTGCAGATAGAGATATGTTTCATGAAGCTCAAGAGCCACACCCCTAAGAACACGCCGGTGGAGCATATGATGATGTTTTACAAGGATTTCGGCGAGATGGAGGGGGAGACCTTTGACGGCATGATAATAACCGGCGCGCCGGTGGAGCAGCTGCCTTTCGACCAAGTACACTATTGGCCGGAAGTTTCGGCCATATTCTCGTGGGCCAGGACCCACGTTACGAGCACGATGTATATATGCTGGGCGGCCCAGGCGGGCATGCACCATTTCTACGGGGTGCCCAAGTATCCGTTGGAAAAGAAGAAGTTCGGCATATTCAAGCAACGCACAATAGACCCCAAGCTGCCTATTTTCCGTGGGTTTGACGATGTGTGGAACATGCCCCACAGCAGGCACACCGGCACAAGGGCGGAAGACATAGAGGGCGTGCAGGGCTTGGAAATAATAGCCGATGGCGAAGAAAGCGGCCCGGGCATAGTTATGGCCAGGGGGGGGAGGGAGTTTTTCGTCACGGGCCACTTGGAGTATTCCCCTCTCACGCTTGATACGGAATACAAGAGGGATGCCGGGAAGCGCAGCGATGTGGAGCCGCCCGTGAACTACTATAAGGACGGCGACCCGGCGAAAGGCCCCGAGGTGAGCTGGAGGGCGCATGCCAACCTGCTGTTCAGCAATTGGATAAACTATTACGTGTATCAGGAAACACCCTATGACATAACCAAGATAGTATGACTGCTGCCGTCAGGAAATTGGAACTGTTGGCCCCGGCAAAGAACTTGGAATGCGGCCGGGCGGCCATAGACAGCGGTGCCGATGCCGTGTACATAGGTGCGGAAAGGCTCGGGGCGAGGGCCGCCGCGGGCAATTCGGTGGCTGACATAGGGGAGTTGTGCCGGTATGCGCACGGCTTTGGGGCAAAGGTGTATGCCGCTGTCAATACGATAGTGTACGATGGGGAGCTGGCCGCCGCCGAAGACTTGGTGGGAAGCCTTGCCGCCGCCGGTGTGGATGCGGTGATAGTGCAGGACATGGCCGTGGCGGAAATGGTGCTTGGACTGCCGGGAAGGCCGGTGGCCCTGCATGCCAGTACGCAGATGGACAACCGCAGTGCGGACAAGGTGGAGTGGCTGGCCGCTGCCGGCTTTGACCGCGCCGTGCTGGCGAGGGAGCTTTCCTTGACGGAGATTGGGGACATACACAAGGCGCTGCCGGGAATGGAATTGGAAGTGTTTGTGCATGGGGCTCTCTGCGTGGCCTATTCGGGATTGTGCTACGCTTCGCAGCATTGCTTTGGCAGAAGTGCAAACAGGGGGGAGTGCTCGCAGTTTTGCCGTATGAAATTTGACTTGGTGGATTCCGAAGGCAGGGAAATTGCCCACCAGAAACATCTGCTTTCGCTGAAAGATCTCTGTTTGGCGGGCGGATTGGAAAAACTGGCCGATGCAGGGGCGGTGTCGTTCAAGATAGAGGGTAGGCTGAAAGATGCAGACTATGTGAAGAACGTGGTGTCGGCGTACAGCATGGAGCTTGACGGCATTGTGGAAAGGCGGGTAGGGGAGTACTCCCGGGCTTCGCTCGGTGTGGCGGAGAGGTCGTTTGAACCGAAATTGGAAAAGACTTTCAACCGCGGGTACACCACTTATTTCCATAATGGAAGGCAGCAGGGGATATGCTCGCCGGACACGCCTAAGTCTATTGGTGAAAGGGTAGGCCGTGTCAAGGAGATTCGCGGGGGGGGCGTTTTGGTGTCAAGCACTGCTTCGTTCGCCAACGGGGACGGCTTGTGCTTTTTCAACCGGGCTCGGGAACTTGTGGGTTTCCGCGTGAACAGGGCGGATGGCAACCGGCTTTTCCCACACAAAATGCCGAAAGGGATAGAAGTGGGAACCGCGCTCTACCGCAACAGCGATGCGGCGTTTGCCAAGCTGTTGGCCGGCAAGTGTTCGGAAAGGAGGATACCGGTGACTATGCTTTACACCGCCGATGGGTGCCACGCCAGGTTGGAGGTGTCGCTTACGGACGGCTCAGTGTCTGCTGTCGCGGAAACGGATGGGGATTTCCAAGTTGCGGAAAAGCCGCAGGCCGGCAACATACTGAGGCAGGTGGAGAAGCTCGGGCAGTCTGTCTTCAAGTGCGTGAAAGCCGAACTGTCCCCCGGCTCCGGCGGGTATTTCGTGCCGTCGAGTATGTTGTCAGGGCTTCGCAGGGAAGCTTTGGGGAAGCTCGCCGGGGCAGTAAGTGTGAAAACATTTGTGGGAAAGGATAGGGGAAGCGACCCGGCAAATGCAAAGGTGTGGGACGGGGAATATGCCAGGCACACACATATGTATAATGTGTCTAACTCGATGGCGAGGGCTTATTACAAGGGACATGGCTTGGACGGCCTTTCGCCCGCATACGAGATGGGAGGCGGAAGGGGTGCCCCGGTTATGCAATGCAAGCACTGCATAAAGTACTCTATGGGAATGTGCGCCAGGCACAAAGGAAAACGCCACGAGTGGAAAGAGCCATTCAGCCTTAGGCTGGCCGACGGCAGGATGTTCCGCTTGGAATTCAATTGCAAGGACTGCCAAATGAACGTGTATGCAGAATAGGATGAGTGCCGTGGCGCTTTTTGCCGTGGCGGTTGTGTTGCTTTTTTCGTCTTGCTACGGCAAGGGGGAGGCTGTGCCGAAGTCGTTGCCTATGCAGGCGGAAGACAGCGGAATAGTGAAACAAGTAGGTGGCAAAAGGTTCGCTTACAACTACAACTTCGTGGTGAAAGGCGACTCCGTACCCCTCGTAAGGCAGCAGCCGGAAGAGATCCTCAGCCTTTCCCAAAGCGACACTTTCCACATATACGGCGGTGAGCTGGCAGCCGTGGCCGATGTGAAGATAATGCCGGCGGACACGGTGGATTCGGTTTGGGTGCTGTTGGCCACGGACATGGCCGAGTTCGGATGGACGCACGAGAGCGAACTGCTTCCGCTCGTGGTGCCCGATGACCCCATATCGCGGTTCATATCATTCTTTTCAGAGACCCACATGATAGCCTTCGCCGTGATAATGGCGGCCATATTGACGGCATATGTGGCAAGGTTGCGTTGGCGGAAAGAAAGCCGCTTGGTGCATGTGGACGACATTCCGTCCGTGTACCCGGCGTTGCTGGCGGTAATGGTGGCGTTAGCAGCAACCCTTTATGCCACAATACAAAATTTCGCGCCCGAGGAGTGGAGGCACTTCTATTACCATCCCACGCTGAACCCTTTCTCTGAATCCACGTTGCTCTCGGTGTTCCTCGTATCCGTTTGGATGATAATAATCTTGTCCATGGCTGCTGTGGAAGACACACTTCGGCATCTGCCCACAACGGACGCAGCCCTGTACCTGCTTGGCCTGACGGGTGTGTGCTCGGCCAACTATGTGGTGTTCAGCATAGCCACGTTGTACTATGTGGGTTATGCCTTGCTGGCTGCATACGTGGTATTCGCAGCTAAGGCCTACATGCGTAGCTACGGAGGGGCTATGTTGTGCGGAGCTTGTGGAGGTACAATCCACTCCAAGGGAAAGTGTCCGCATTGCGGTGCTTTGAACGTGTGATAAGAAGATGTGGAGTAGAGGGGCAATAATATCAAATGCGGAACGTTCTTTACCGAGTGAGAGTTAGCAGAATCATTACCATCGTTGCGGCCGTGGCCGTGTGCCGTGTTGCGAATGCGCAATACGACCCGTCGTTCAGCCACTACTTCGACATGGAGGCGTTGTTCAACCCGGCTGCCGTGGGTAAAGATCCCGTGATAAACGCCGTGGGAGCTTACAATATTTCCATGGCTGGCTTTGAACGCAACCCGCAGACGGCTGCCGTGGCGGTGGATATGCCGTTCCGGTTTGTGAACAGGACACACGGGGCCGGGGTGCAGTTGGTTAGCGACAATATAGGCCTATTCAACCACCAAAAGCTCTCTTTGCAATACGCATTCCAAGCAAAGTTGTTCGGCGGAACAATATCGGCCGGTGTGCAGGCCGGATTCCTAAGCGAAAAACTTAGTTCTTCAGAAATAGATTTGGAAGACTCGTCAGACCCGGCTTTCGCTTCGGCAGACGCTTCGGGGGCGCAAATAGACTTTGCCGCAGGAGTATATTGGAGGAACAAGTCGTGGTACGTGGGGGCTTCTGCGCAGCACTTGGCGGCTCCTACCGTGAAAATAGGGGAGACCAACGAGCTGGAAATAGACAGGACATACTATCTCACCTGCGGATACAATATAAAACTGAGAAATCCGTTGCTATCCGTAAGGGCTTCGGCCTTGGGGCGTACAGACTTGAAAGGTTGGAGGGCGGATGCCACGGCAAGGCTTGTTTACACGCACGACAAGAAAGTGATGTACTGCGGCCTTGCTTACAGTCCCGCGGTGTCGGCCACCGTGCTGGTGGGAGGCAGCTTCCACGGGGTAATGTTGGGATATTCGTACGAGGCTTACACCAATGGGATAAACCTTGCAAACGGAAGCCACGAGCTGTTCGTGGGATACAAAGCAGACATAGACTTAGGGAAAAAAGGACGTAACAAACACCAAAGCGTAAGACTACTATAACAAGGTATGAAGAAGAATGCAACTATATCGGCTTTCATAGCAGCTTTCATAGCCGTGGCGGCCACAGCCTGCATGGGTGCGAAAAACACGGCGGGCATGGGCGCCGGCGGGGAAGTGGTGGGAGTAGGGGGGAAACCTTTCACGGAACCCACTCCTTATGGCATGACGATGATACAGAGGGGGTACCTCAGGATGGGAATAGAGGGCAACGACTCCCTTTGGGGCAAGGAGACTCCAGTGAAAGACATCTCCGTGGACGGATTTTGGATGGATGAGACGGAAGTTACCAACTCTCAGTACAAGCAATTTGTGCAATGGGTAAGGGACAGCATTCTGCGCACAAGGCTGGCTGACCCGGCTTACGGAGGGGACGAAAGCCATATGATAACGGAGGACAAGAACGGAGACCCCGTAAAGCCGCACATCAATTGGAAAAAGAGTCTGCCGAGGAAGCCCAACGAGGATGAAATGCTCGCTTTCGAGAGTTTCTACGTTACCAACCCGGTGACCGGTGAGAAGCAATTGGATGCCAAGCAGATGAACTACCGCTACGAGGTGTACGACTACACCGCCGCGGCGCTTAGGCGGAACAGGCTCAACCCGGCGGAAAGGAACTTGAACACAGACTTTGCACCCAACCCGGACGAGGTGGTGATGATTTCAAAGGATACCGCCTATATAGACGATGAGGGGAACATCATAAGGCAGACGATAGACAGGCCGCTATCCGGCCCGTGGGATTTCCTAAACACATACATAGTGAACATCTATCCTGACACCACGTGCTGGGTGAACGATTTTACAAATTCCGACAACGAGGTGTACCTTAGGAACTACTTCTGCAACCCGGCTTACAATGACTATCCCGTGGTGGGTGTAACGTGGGAGCAGGCGAACGCTTTCTGCGCCTGGCGTACGGACTACCTGCTGAGAGGACTCGGCCCGGAAGCCAAGTTTGTGCAGCGCTACCGCCTACCGACAGAGGCTGAATGGGAATATGCGGCAAGGGGAAAGGAACAAGCGGAGTTCCCATGGGAAAGTGGGGAGGTGAAGAGCGGAGAGGGTTGCTTTTACGCCAACTTCAAGCCTGACCGAGGCAACTACACCCTTGACGGCAACCTCATAACCAGCAAGGTGGGCATATACGGGGCCAATTCCAACGGGCTGTCGGATATGGCCGGCAACGTGGCTGAATGGACAAGCACGGTGTATGTGGAAGCAGGGGTTGACGCTATGAACGACCTAAACCCGCAGTTGGACTATAAGGCGGCGAAGGAAGATCCGTACAAACTGAAAAAGAAGAGCGTGCGTGGAGGATCGTGGAAAGACCCTGAGTCATACATACGCTCGGCCTGGCGCACGTGGGAATACCAAAACCAACCGAGGTCTTACATAGGCTTCCGCTGCGTAAGGAGCTTGGCGAACACATTTAGCGAGAAAATAAAGAAAGGGAAAAAATAATGTCATCGTATAGCAAATTCAACCCGGTTTACCTGCTGCAAAGGTGGATGGACAGCGTACCTGGGCAGACGTTTATGAACTACGCTTACAGCTGGGGGGCGGCCATAGTCATATTGGGCACCTTGTTCAAACTGACACACCTGCCAGGTGCCAACCTAATGCTATTCATAGGCATGGGTACCGAGGTGTTCGTGTTTTTCATATCCGCATTCGATAGGCCGTTTGACAAGACTGCCGATGGCAAAGATATTCCCACACACCTTACAGAAGAGTACTTGGAGACGGGGCGTGTGGTGTATGGAGGCCCGGCTTACGCTGGAGGGGAACTTTCATCCGAGCATCCGTCTGAAACAGACTTTGCAGGTATGCAAGGGATAGCGGGGGAAACGCCAAGGCCCGGCGGAGTGGTTGTTATAGGAAGCCCGGCGGCAGCCGTAGGGCAACACACACCTACGCAGCCGGACGGCCAATGGGTGGCCGGGCAGCAGGAAAGCGCACCGGGTATGGCAGAAGCGCAAGCGCACTATGTGGAAGAATTGGAAAAACTAACGGAGACGCTTGCCAGGGTTGCAGAACAGAGCGAGAGGCTAACGCGCGACAGCGAAGAGATGGAAAACCTCAATAGGACACTCACGGGCATATGCAAGGTCTATGAAATGCAACTCAAAGGCGCAAGCCAGCAGATAGGCACCATAGACCAAATAAACGAGCAGAGCAGGCGTATGGCAGAACAGATAGAGCAGCTCAATAAGATATATACCCGCATGATAGAAGCCATGACCGTGAACATGAAAGCGGCAGCTCCAGGCCAAGTTTCGGAGCAGGCTTAATCGGGATAGCAACGACATGACGCCATGGCGATAAAGAAAAGACCGGTATCACCGCGCCAGAAGATGATAAACCTCATGTATGTCGTCTTGATGGCGCTGCTGGCCCTAAATGTGTCGAGCGAAGTGCTTGACGGGTTCTCCATAGTGGAGGAGAGCATAAAGCGCACCACTGAAAACTCGTCCAAGCAGAACGAGTCTATCTACGGTACGTTTGAAAGCCAAATGAAAGCCAACCCCGACAAGGTGGGAGCGTGGTTCGCAAAGGCTACGGAGGTGAAGCAGATGAGCGACTCCCTATACAATTTGGTGGAAAACTTGAAGAAAGCCATAGTGGTGGAAGCAGACGGGGTGGAAGCGGACATATCCGACATAAGGAACAAGGAGGATTTGGAGGCTGCCGCGCAAGTGATGCTGGCGCCCGGAGTTGGAATGGGAGGCAAGCTGACAAGGGCGGTGGACTCATACCGTAGCCGCATACTCAAATACGTTGCCGACCCCAAGCAGCGCACCATAATAGAAAGCAACCTGTCTACAAAGGTGCCAAAGAAATCAGCCGCTACGGGCAAGAGCTGGCCAGAACACTTGTTTGAAAACATGCCCGTGGCCGCAGCTGTAACCCTGCTTTCAAAGCTCCAAAGCGATGTGAGGTACGCCGAGGGCGAGGTTCTGCATACGCTTGTTTCCAACATAGACCTCAAAGACATAAGGGTGAACCGCCTTAGCGCTTTTGTCATACCCGAGTCAAAGACGGTGATAAGCGGCGACCAGTTTTCTGCACAGATAGTCATGGCAGCCGTTGACACCACTGCCCAGCCTGAAATATACATAGGCGGTAGGAAGGTGAACGGCACGGGCTATAAGTTCACTGCTGGGGCTGTGGGAGAACACTCGTTCGGGGGCTATATCACGATGCGAAACGGCAGTGGGGAGGTGCTGCGCAGGGATTTCACACAGAAATACACCGTGGTAGCCCCAAGCGCAACCGTGTCAGCCGATTTGATGAACGTGCTATACGCCGGCTTTGACAATCCCGTTAGCATAAGCGTGCCGGGAGTGCCGCTTGCTGCCGTGTCGGCCTCAATGGCCGGCGGCTCGTTCGTGTCAAAGGGGCCGGGTAAGTTCGTTGCCCGGCCGGCTGCGGTGGGCAAGGACGTTACCATAACCGTTTCGGCAAACACCGGGGGTAAGCAGAGGCAGATGGGGGCGTTCAAGTTCCAAGTGAGGAAACTGCCCGATCCTACGCCTTACATACAGATTGGCACGGACCGCTTCCGTGGCGAAGGCCTTGCCAAGGCTTCAATAATGGGGGCGGACGGAGTGAAAGCGGCCATAGACGATGGAATCCTTGATATTGCTTTCCGGGTTACAGGCTTTGAAACCGTCTTTTTCGACAACATGGGAAATGCCGTACCGATGGCTTCCGACGGGGCCATGTTCTCGGCAAGGCAGAAGGACACATTCCGCAAATTGGCACGCGGCAAGAGATTTTATATAACCAAGGTTCAGGTGGTGGGCCCGGACGGCATAGCCCGGACCCTTACCTCGCCAATGCAGGTAATAGTGAAATAAGCAACAACCACATATGACAAACAAAGCCATAACACTGATGATTGTGGCCCTTGCCGCAAACACGGCGATGGCGCAGCCAAAGGCGCGCAGGGCGGAGGCGGCCGCTAAGGCTAAGACAGAGGCCGGTCAGCTCACCACCAGGGCGCAGATATCTTTCCCGGTGAGGGAGGACATGTCGGAAGACGTGGTGTGGCGCAGGGATGTTTACCGCGAGATAGACCTTGGAAAGGAGGATAACTCGCCCTTGTACTACCCCGTGGAACCGTCCGGGGATCAAATGAACTTGTTCACCAACATATTCAAGCTTATGATGACCGGCAAGGTGCCGGTGTACGAATACCGCCTGGACGGAAACGAGTCGTTTGAGGACGCAGCCAAGGTCAAGCCGCTGGATTTCCTTGACAACTACCACATTTTCTATGAGAAGGCGGATGGGCGTGTCAAGTTGGACAACAGCGACATTCCATCCAAGGAGGTTACCGCGTATTATGTCAAGGAGAGTGCCTATTACGACCAAAGCACCGCCACATTCCACACCAAGGTGCTGGCCTTGTGCCCGATAATGAAGAGGCAGGACGACTTTGGAGACGGGGCCACAACCTATCCGCTGTTCTGGGTCAAGTACTCCGACCTTGCACCTTACCTGGCCAAGCAGACCATAATGACCAGCAATGTGAACAATGCGGCCACAATGACGGTGGACGACTATTTCACCCTGAACAAGTACAAGGGTGGGATTTACAAGACCAACAATATGCTCGGAAAAACCTTGGCGCAATACTGCACCAACGACACGGCCATGGCCAAGGAGCAGAAGAGGATAGAGGAGGAGATTAGGGCTTTTGAGGAGAACTTGTGGGGCGGAAAGCAGGAAAACGATTCCACCGCCGGTGTTATTGTGGAAAAGGCGAAGGGGAAGCCCTCCAAGGCAAAACGCTCGTCCAAGGTCTCGGCAGCAAAGAGGGAAACGGTGAAAAAGGAGAAGAAATCAAACCATTCGTCCAAAGCTCCAAAGTCGGCGAGGGTCTCCGTCAGGCGTGAAAGACATTGACAACATAAAACATATAAGATGGGAATGAAAAACACTTTGGCCGCCTTGGCCGTGGCATTCGGTTTTGCGGCGTGTCCCAAAGCCGCCGCGCAAGTGGCCTTCGGGGTGAAGGGTGGATACAACATAGACAAGTTCACCCTGTCAAAGGATGTGCTTGACGTGGAAAACCGCTATGGCTTTTTTATCGGCCCCACAATAAAGGTCTCCCTACCGGTGCCGCTTATCGGTATAGATGCGGCAGTGCTTTACGACCAAAGCAAGACAGAGGTGGGAGGTCTCGGCATTACCCGCAAGTATGTAAACATACCGGTAAACGCAAGGCTAAACATAGGCCTTGGATCTTCGGCCGGCATCTTCCTATTCGCCGGTCCGCAGGCTGGTTTCAACGTGGGTGGAACGGATTTCCATTGGAACGAAAAGGAGAGCTACCGCAACACATTCCAGTTGAAAAAGTCCATCTTCAGTGTCAATGCCGGTGCGGGTATCACCCTTATGTCACACTTGCAGGCCTCCGTGAACTACAACATACCTCTGGGCAACACAGCGGAGATAAAGGCCGGCGAAGCCTTGCAGCAGGCGGCAGACAACATTGCGGACGGCAAGTCTGGCACTGTACAGATAGCCCTGGCTTATTATTTCTGACCTCGGCCCGCTTCCCATGACGTACGCGGACGTGTTGTTGCCCGTACCGGTGGGCGGCACTTTCACTTACTCCATAGGCGATAGCCTTGCGGCGGCTGTCTCGTTCGGGACAGCCGTTGCCGTGCCTTTTGGCCGGGGCGACAAGGTGCGCACAGGCATAGTGGTGAGGGTGCATTCCGACAAGCCAGCCTTCAAGACAAAGGCGGCCTACGGGCTTGCTTCGCAAGGGCGCATCATACTGCCGTTGCAATACGAGCTGTGGAAGTGGGTGGCGGAATTCTACATGTGCCACGTGGGGGAGGTGTACGATGCCGTAACCCCCCACGGTCTTAAAGCGGAAGACGCATACAAGCCACTCACTGAAATTTGCGTGGCCTTGCCGGACAGCCTTTCAACCGGGGAAGGAGTGGAGGAAGCCCGCAGGGTTCTTTCAAGGAGCAGGTCGCAGGCGGCGGCTTTCGACTGCCTTGTTTCGCTTTGTGGGGAAAGCGGTGGCGGGGAAGTTACAAAGGAGGAACTTGCCAACTCGGCCAAATGCTCTTCGGCCATAATACGGAAGTTGGAAGAGCGTGGGCTGCTGCTCACCTATGAAAGGAAGGTTCCGAGGATAAACATAGGGAGCGCGCAGCCGGAGATTGCGCCGCCGACGCTCAGCACGGCCCAGGAAGTTGCTTACCGCGGCATTTTGGACGGCTTTGCAAACAGGGCCGCCGTACTTCTGCACGGCGTTACTTCCAGCGGCAAGACCGAGATTTACACACATCTGATAAGGAAGGCTGTGGACGAGGGAGGGCAGGTGTTGCTCCTGCTGCCCGAGATAGCTCTCACGGTGCAGATAACCGCCCGCCTTAGGGCTTTCTTCGGTGCGGATATGGCCGTGTACCATTCCAAGTACAGTCCGGAAGAGCGTTTGGAAATATGGCAGAAACAACTTTCAGACAATCCTTTCAACGTGGTGGTGGGCGCCCGTTCGGCGGTGTTCCTGCCTTTCCAAAGGCTGTCCCTCATAATAGTTGACGAGGAACACGAAACCAGTTATAAGCAGCAAGACCCCGCGCCGCGCTACCATGCGAGATCCGTGGCGATGGTCTTGGCGAGGCTCTGCGGGGCGAAAGTGCTGCTCGGTTCGGCCACTCCGTCCGTGGAGTCGTACCACAATGCTGTCAATGGAAAATACGGCCTTGTGGAGCTTACGGAAAGGTACGGAGGGGTGGAGCTGCCAGGCATAGAAGTGGTCGGCACAGCCGACCTGCGCCGCCGCAAGATAATGAAGGGTATGCTTTCACCGGCCCTTTCGCAAGCCATAGGCGGAGCGCTCGCCGATGGCAAGCAAGCCATCTTGTTCCTCAACCGCAGGGGGTTCGCCCCGGTGCTGTCGTGTGCCGACTGCGGTTGGACTCCGCGCTGCCCCCACTGCGACATACCGCCTACTTACCACAAGCGTGAGGGACTGCTCTCGTGCCACTATTGCGGCCGCGGCTATCCCTTGCCAGCCGTCTGTCCGGAATGCGGAGGTAGCGACATACGTGACTATGGGGCGGGTACGGAGAAGATTGAGGCGGAAATAGCGGCAGCCTTTCCCCAGGCCCGTGTCTGCCGCATGGATCTGGACACCACGCGCAGCCGCGGCGCTTACGAGAGGATAATAGGCGATTTCTCCGCCGGCAATGCAGACATCCTCATCGGCACCCAGATGGTGGCCAAGGGGCTTGATTTCGGCAATGTGGGGGTGGTGGGCGTTACGGATGCCGATGCTATGCTGCGGCTGCCCGATTTCAGGGCTTCCGAGTATGCCTTCGCCATGATGTCTCAGGTGGCGGGCCGTGCCGGTCGCCGTGCCGGTCGCGGCTCCGTGGTGATCCAGGCTATGGATGCCGGGCAGGAAGTGGTGGGCTGGGTGTCGCGCGGAGACTACTCCGCCTTTTTCAAGCACACCATGGCGGAACGCGCCGAGTACGGATACCCTCCCTTTGTCCGCCTTGTGCATATTTTCTTCAAGCACTCCAAGGAAGCCGTTGCCGACAGGGCCGCCCGCACCATGGCCGCCCTTATCCGCCCGCTTTTGGGCAGCCGTATGCTGGGGCCCGACAAGCCCGCCGTGGGCCGTGTCAATTCCATGCACTTCAGGCTCATAATCGTCAAGGCGGAAACCGGGACAAACCTTGCCGCCTTGCGATCCTTGCTCGCCGGGGCGAGGGACAAAACAATGCAGGACAGCGGAAACGCTGCCCTGCACATATATTTTGACGTGGATCCCTGTTGATTCCTATCCCTTAGAAATCTATGTCCAAGCCCACGCCCAGCACCTTGTTGGTGCGGGTGAAGCGGTCTGTGTTGGCCACCTTAACCGATCGTATTTCCGAGGTGTAGGCCTTGTCAAAGTCTTCGTAGGAAGTCCAGAAGTAGGCTATGTTGAGGCTTGCGTTGCGCATAACCTTGACCTTTGCGCCGAAGCCTACTGAGTAGCTGCTCGTCACGAAGCTCATGTCGGATAGGTAGCTGCCGTCCCCGAGTCCGTACATGGTCCTCTGTCCGCCGGCGCTCACGGTGATTGCGTCCGTTATGTCCCATTCCGCCCCGGCGAGTATCTCCTGCGTGTTGCCGTCAAGGAGCTTCTGCTTGTCGTCCGCCATCTTGGCGCTCTTGTCGAAGAAATAGTGGTAGCCGGCCATCACCCTCAGGTTGGGCAGGGCTTCGTATTGCGCTCCCACTGTCCACAGCCCGGGCAGGTCAGACGGAGTGTTCACCCCGTTTTGGAACATGCCGGTGTCGTCCCTCTTCGTGTCGTTTTGCAGGTTCACGTGCGTGTTCAGTTCCAAGCGTGTGCCGAAGTTCCACTTCCCGGCCTTGTAGTCAAAGCCCACAATGGGTGTTACGCCCCATCCCGTCTGCGTGCATTCCAGGTACCTGTCTGCCACGAGCGGTTTGGTGTCTTCCATCTGTTTGGCGGCTGCGTCATACTGGGCGGCCGCGCCTGCAAGCTGCGCCTTCACCGCCGGGTCTTGCACCGCTGCGGCCTGCGCCCCGTAGGTTGCGGCCTTTTCGCGCAGCGCGGCCCCCTGTGTGGAGAAATACTCGTACAGGTTTTGGTCTTGGCCGGCTATGTTTGCCGTGAGGTTGGTTATGCTGCCGTCGTACTTGTTGGTGAGGTAGTTCACACGCATACCGCCGTACACGGCCATGTGTTCGTTTATCTTGTAGGTGGCGCCGAGCTGCACCCCGAATACGTACTGCTGGCCGCTGATATAGCTGTCGAGCTTGTAGGCCGGGGTGGCGGAGGAGAGCCCTTTCTGGTTCAGCAGCAGCGGCAGCATGGCCACGCTGCGTTCAAACGAGCCGAGGCCGCTGTTGAAAACGGCCTTTCCGCCGCCGCCGTTCACAGCGAATGCGGCTTGGAAGCCCCACTTGTCATAGTTCAGGGCCGCCTGCACCGAGGGAATCACTGGCGCCACGGCCTTTCCCACGAACTCCTTCACCCCGGCGGCGTCTCCCCCGTTCAGCTTGAACGGATTGTGGAACGGTGTGTTTTCAAGCCCGGGCACAGAAATTCCGCTCTGTATAGTGCGGGTCTGGTAGGCGTTTTGCACGTTCAGAGACAGGTGCAGCCCCTTTGGCAGGAAAGCCACGCCGGCCGGGTTGCTGTACACGCCGTCTATTGCTATCACGCCGTCGCGTGCGAAGTTGCGGTTGAATGCGATGTTGGTGTTGGTGTTGGTGAGCAGGCCGCCTGCGTGGGCGGAGCAGCCGAGCGACAAGAGCGCAGCGGCGGCCAAATGTTTCTTGTTCATCACTTTTGTTTTGTATTAGGCTGCGAAGGTACCCATTGCGGCCGGGAACGAGGGGGTAGCCTTTGCACAAATGGTCAAAAAGTGTGCAAAAACTGACTTATGTCAAGACAGCCCTTCAAGCCTGCGTTGTTCGTTTCCCTCGTAAATGGCCTCCTTTGCCGTGCGTGGGGCTTGTTGTAGGGAAACCTGCCCACATTATTGTATAGTGGATGAAAATCCGCCGGCAAGGCTGTCGGGTATTTCCGAGGCCTTGCCGGCGGATATGTTTCACAAACAGATTTTCACCTCCACACCGGCTTGCAGCGGCAGGCCGCGCTGGGCGAAATGTTCCTGCGTGCCGGTGGCCGAGCTGGCTATGGCGAATGTGTTGTAGCGTGTGCCGGTGAGGTTCTTTCCCCACAGGCTCACCCTCACCTTGTCGAATACGGCGTCGGCGTGCGCCCCGAGCAGGGTGTAGAACCCTTGCGAGTAAGAGTTTGCCTCGTCCCAGTAAGTCTTGCCGTTGCCCGTCATGTTGGCCCCTATGACAACCGCTTTCACCGGGCCGGCCTTCATGTCGAAGCGGTAGTCGGCCATGAGGCTCATGGAGTGCTGCGGTACGAACGGCACCCTCTTGCCCTTGTAGTCGACGAGTGCGGCGGAGCCGTCCTTGCCCTTTACGCTGTCGGAGTATTCGGTGAACTCCGCGTTTGTGAGGCTGTACGTTGCAGCCAAGTCAAGGTGTCCGCCGGCAGCCTTGCCGCGTAGGGAGAGTTCCGCTCCGTAGCTGTGGCTCGCCCCGGCGTTCACCATCATCCGCCCGAAGCCGTAGTTGCCGGCCATCACAGACAGCTGCTGGTTGCGTATCTGCATGTAGTAGGCCGCCATGTCGGCGTGCAGGCTGCCGCCGAGGAGGTTCAGGTGCGCCCCTATTTCGTAGTTCCAGCTTTCCTCGGGCTTGTAGGCTATGGTCTTGTCCACCCTTTCGTAGTCTTCCGGGGTGTGTGCTATTTCGAGGTTGCCTCCCTTGGCCTTGCCGCTGTTGGCGTTGAGCTCGGCCTGCAGTATGTCTGAGAACATCTGTATGTTGTACCCGCCCGCGCGGAAGCCCTTCGCAGCCGTGGCGTATATGTTCCCCGCCGGTCCTATTGAGAGCGTCAACCCGGCCTTTGGCAGCAGTTGCATGTAGCTTTCGGCGGTGCCGTTCACGAGGTGCGAAGACAGGGTGTTGTCAAACGGCTGGTTTATCTCCTTGGGCCCCATCTTCATCTTCACGGCCCCCTTCATGTTCATCACGGCCTTTGAGTCGTAGTCCACCTCCACACGGTTGTAGTCCACCCTTAGGCCGAGCGTGGCCGTCAGGCGTTCGGACAGCTTCACGTTGGATTCGTGGTAGGCTGCCAGGTTGAGCTGCGGGGTGGAGAACCTTTCTGGCACTTGCAGGGTTATGCCCATGTCCATCTGCGCCCCCTGCTTCATGGCCGGCGGCAGTGCGTTGAGCATGGCGGCTTGTATGCCTCGCGCCATCATGCCGGTGAAGGCCTCGTCGAAGAACACCGGCGCGTCCGTGTCAAGCCACTGGTAGCTGCCGAACAGGCCGGCAGTCCACTGCCACGCGCCCCCCGGTGTGTTGCGTATGGAGAATTCCTGGGTTACTGCGTCCTGCCTTTGGTCGTGTTCCAGGTGCATGAAAGGCTCCGGCAGGTAGTCCTGGTCCATGAGCATGTGGTCGCGGAGCAGCTGGTAGGAAGTCTGCGAGGAGAGCAGCGTGCCGCCCGTGTGGTACGATATGTTCAGGCCGGTGTTGAGCATGTCCCGGCGGTATTCGCCCTGTATGTTTGTGGAGGGGTCTGCCACGTTGCCCGTCCCCAAGTCGTACCTGCCGTATGGGAAGCCGTTCTGTGCCGTGTGCTGGTAGTCGGCCGTTAGGTCTGCCGACAGCCGCTTGGAGGGTGCGTATATGAGCCTTGCCTTACCGCCGGCTTCGCCTGCCTTGTCGGCCTTTGTGCCGAGTGTGGTGTTCTTGAAATATCCCTCCGTGCCGCTGTAGAAGCCGGCCACGGAGTAGGCGAAGCGGTCGGACGGGCGTGCATAGTGGGCCGCCTCGGCGTTGCGCCACAGGGCGGTGCCTATGCCGAGCGACACCTCCGTGCCCTGGTGCCGCATGGGGTTGCGGGAGTACATCCGCACCAGGCCCCCCTCGGTGTTCATGCCGTAGAGCGTGCCCTGCGGCCCGCGCAGTATGTCCACGCGCTCCGCCTGGTAGGTGTGGAAGTTGAGTGCCGCCTTGCTCATCACCGGCACGCCGTCCACGTACATGCCCACCGCCGGGCTGTTCACCCGCGAGCCTATGCCCCTTACATACATGGATGACGTGAGCCGCGAGCCGTACGCCGGCATGGCGAACGAAGGCACGAAGGCCGACAGCCCGCCGAGGTCGCGTATGCCGAGCGAGGCCATTTCCGCCTCGCCCGCAGCCGAGGAACTCAGTGGTTGCTGCCTAAGCCTTAGCCCCTCCTTGGGCTGCGACACCACCACTATTTCGTCTAAGTCGTACACCTTGGAGGTGTCTGCGGCCGTTTCTTCCGTAGCCGCCACCGCTCCGGTGTGCGCGGCCACTGCGGCCGCCACCAGCACACCCTTTAATGAGAATTTGTCCATACGGCTGCAAAGTTACCGCAGCCGCAGTGCCGCTTAAATCCCAATTTGTTATGAAAAAGGCGTTCCCGCCACTTTTGGCGCGCCCCTTTTCAATGTCCCGCCCGGTACCACGCCGTGGTACTGCCAGTACCGCTGCCTTGCCGAGCAGTGGTACAATCCGTACCAGCCCCTTGGTAAGGGCTTTGTGAGGCCCGGCGGGTGGTTTGCGGCCGGTGTTTAGGCCCTTTGTGCTACCTTTGCACCGAAAACAAGGCACACATGTATTCGCGCGTAGAGAGGGCGCTCAACATCCTTGGGCGCATCAAGTACATATTGGTGGCTGTGATAGGCACGGCCTTTGTCGGCTTCGCCGATGAGAACAGCATCGTGAACCTGCTCGGCTACCGGGCGGAGATAGCCCGCCTGGAAGAGGCCGTGGCCGAGCACAGGGCCGCCTACAAGGCCGACTCGGCCAAGCTGAGGCAGCTTGAGAGGGACCCCGCCATGATAGAGCGCATTGCGCGCGAAAGGTATTATATGAAGGAAGACGGCGAGGAGATATTCGTAATGAGCGATGAAATGGAAGCGGAAGGAGGGGCGGATGGAACAGCCCGCTAAGTGGCGGCAGCACCTTTACATAGGCGGCGGCGCGATGATGGTGGCGGGGGCCTGCTCGTTCGCCTTCATGCTCAATTACTCGGTGGCCTGCTGGGTGTTCGCCGCAGGGGCGGCGGCGTTCGTGTGGATGCAGTCGTCGCAGGGCGGGGCCGATGACAGTCCAGCCGTGGTGCGGCTGAGGAAGATACTGGGTTTCGCCGGCTTCATGTTCATCCTCACGGCGGTGCTTATGGTGGACCGCGAGCTGAATTTCATATACAAGGCCATGGAACACCTGCTCGGAGGCCCGGCCTATGTGCACTATGTCAACTACGTATACGGCAAATGGGTGCTCACCCTGCTCATAGGCGCCATCTTGGAGATGTATGCGGTAACCCGTATTTCGTCCGAATTGGCCAAAAAGGGTAGGAATGACGGTTAAAGAATCCGCCCGAATTCTTAAATAGGGTAAAAAAAGCTCCAATGTGGAGCGTAGGGACTACCTTTGGTAAGAAGAACGAGCCTATGCGCACAAATACCACACACTTCCTATCACAGGCTGCGGCAGCCATCGCCGCCGCCGCCGCAGTCTCATGTTCACAGAATTACAACATAAGGGGCACCTCCAACATTTCAAACCTTGACGGGAGGATGCTCTACCTGAGGACTTTCGCCGGCGACGGCATGGGCCGGGTGGACTCGTGCGACATACTGCACGGCAGGTTCTCATTCTCCGGGGAGCTGGACTCGGCCCGTATGGCTTCCATATCCACGGACGAGCACGACCTGCTGCCCGTGGTGCTTGAGGGGGGGGACATCAGCGTGAGGATAGACGATGTGGCGCAGACGGTGGGCGGAACCCCGCTGAACGACAAGCTGGCAGCCTTCTTCGAGGTGTACAACCGCCTGAAAAACGAGCAGGCTGAGCTGTCGCACAAGCAGGCAAGGGCCATAATGGACGGCCTTGACATGGACCGGGTCAACCGCGACCTCAACGCCGAGGCCTTCGCGCTGATGGAGAGGGAAGACAGCCTCATCACATATTTCGTAACGGAGAATTTCGACAACGTGCTGGGGGCGGGGGTTTTCCTGCTCGTAACCTCCGGCATGCCCTACCCGGAGCTTACGCCGTGGGTGGAGGACATAATGAGCAAGGCCACCTCGGCTTTCAAGGCGGACCCCTACGTGAAGCTGTTCTATGAGAAAGCCAAGGAAAACGAGCAGATACTCAACGGCATGAAAGACATGCCGGCAGGCACCGCCGGGGCCGAGGCCGCCCCGGCCATTACGCCGGAGGAGATGGCAAGGCCGGCCGAGTAGGCACTGCGCATATCCAAGCAAAGCTATGAGGATTTTGATAAAAGGTGGCACGGTGGTGAGCGGAGGGGCGGCAGCCCGCGCTTCCGTGGCCGTGGAGGGGGACAGGATTGCCGGCCTTTTGGAGGGCGGCTGCGGCACAGCTGGATTTGACACCGTGGTGGATGCGGAGGGCTGCCTTGTGCTGCCCGGTGTGATAGACACCCATGTGCATTTCAGGGAGCCGGGGCTGACGCAAAAGGCCGACATGGCTTCGGAGAGCCGTGCTGCGGCCTACGGCGGGGTTACCACGTTCATAGACATGCCCAACACCAACCCGCAGACCACCACTGCGGAAAGGCTTGCGGAAAAGCTCGCCCTCGGGGCCGCTTCAAGCAGTGTGAACTACGCGTTTTTCATAGGAGCCACGGCTGGCAACAGCGGCGCGTACGCTTCCTTGGACCGCAGCCGCCTGCCGGGTGTGAAGCTTTTCATGGGGGCGAGTACGGGCAACATGCTCGTTAGCCGCATGGAAGACCTGGAAAAGGTGTTCGCAGCGGCGGCCGCAGCCGGGCTGCCCATAGTGGCACACTGCGAAGACACCTCCATGGTGAACGCCAACATGGCGGCGGCCAAGGAGAAATGGGGGGAAGACCCGCCCGTGGCAGAACACGAAAGGATAAGGAGCGCCGAGGCTTGCTTCCGCTCCACCGAGGCCGCCATAGCCCTGGCGCGCAAGCATGGGGCAAGGCTGCATGTGGCGCATCTCTCCACAGCGTGCGAAATAGGGCTTTTCGGCAAGGACCAGGGCATAACGGCGGAAGCCGCAGTGCCGCACCTGCTCTATTGCAGCGGGGACTACGGGCGGCTCGGGGCGAAGATAAAGTGCAACCCCTCCGTGAAGGGCAAGGACGACAGGGAAGCCCTCAGGGCCGCCCTGCGCGACGGGACAATATCCACCATAGCCACGGACCACGCTCCGCACCTGCCGGCCGACAAGGAGGGCGGGGCTGCCAAGGCCGCTTCGGGCATACCCATGGTGCAGTATTCGTTGCCGGCCATGCTCGGTTTGGTGGACGCCGGCGTGCTCGGCATAGAACGCCTTGTGGAACTTATGTGCCACGCCCCGGCCAAGCTGTTCGGCATAAGGGACAGGGGCTACATAGCCGTGGGCTACAAGGCAGACATTGCCATAGTGAGGCCAACGGACGGCTGGGTGGTGGACAAGGCCGGGATACAGAGCAAGTGCGGATGGTCGCCCTTGGAGGGGGAAAAACTGCGCTGGCGGGTGGAAACCACACTGTGCAACGGACACCTGCTGCTGCACGGCGGGGTGTTTGACAGCAGTTACCGCGGGGAGGAGGCCCGCTTCGGTTGAAACGTACGCTAAGCTACGGCATAGGTGAGGTCAGGGGCTACATAAACTGGCTTTACTTCTACCACGCCTGGGGGGTGCTGAAAGCTCCCGTAGGCGAGAGGGAACGGCTCAGGGCCGAAGCCGAGGAGCGCCTTGACACCTACCAGGGCAAATACCGCACACACGGGGTTTTCGGGCTTTTCAATGCCAATTCGGACGGGGACGACCTGCTCATAGGAGGGGTTAGGATACCAATGCTGCGGCAGCAGTCGCCCGACAAGGAGACCGGCTTCTGCCTATGCCTTGCAGATTTCGTAAGGCCTGCGGGCACCGTGGCGGACAAGGCCGGGGCTTTCGCAACATCGGCGGATGCGGCCATCGCCGCCGACAACGCCGGGGACGACTATGAACGGATGATGTCGCAGACCCTGTCTGACAGGCTCGCCGAAGCCACCGCAGAGAGGTTGCACAAGGACGTGCGCACCACCTATTGGGGCTATGCCCCGGATGAAAACCTCTCGGTGGAAGACTTGTTCAACGAGAAGTACCAAGGCATAAGGCCGGCCGTGGGTTATCCATCGCTGCCGGACACCGGGGCCAATTTCCTGCTTGACGCCCTGCTCGGTTTCAGCTCCGTGGGAATATCTCTTACGGAGACGGGTATGATGCAGCCGCACGCCAGCGTCTCAGGCTTTATGTTCTCACACCCCAAGGCGAGGTATTTCCACCTTGGGAAAATAGGCCGGGACCAGTTGGAAGACTACGCACGGCGCAGGGGAATGACGGTGGCCATGGCCGCCAAGTTTTTACAATCCAACATACAGCCATGATTGCGAGGGCTTTCCTGTTAATCTTGTTGGCGGAGCTTCTGCCGGACATATATATATATATAAGGTACGTGAGGGGGCGTGTCCCGGCCTTGGCCGCTTGGAAGCTCGCCCTGTTGGCAGCCCCGTGCGCGGCAGTCCCGGCGGCTGCGGCCGTTCTGGCTGCTGGCCGCAACTTCGCCCCGGACTCGTTGTGGACACTGAACGCCTTCCTGCTGTTGGTGGCTCTGTACGTGGTGCCGAAAGCCCTTTTCGCATTGTTCGCCTTAGCAGGGTCGTTCGCCGGCCGCCGCGGGCGCAAGGCGGGTGCCGTGCTGGGCGGAGTGGCCGCTTTCGCAGCTGTTGCCACCACGGCCTACGGGGTTGCGGCAGGTGCTGGCAGTGTGGAGGTGCGCCGGGTGGAGCTGGCGTTTGAAAACCTGCCGGAGGAGTTTGACGGATACCGGGTGGTGTTTTTCTCGGATTTGCACGTCGGGACTTACGGCAGTGTGCATACCAGCATGGTGGCCGCCTGCGTTGACAGCATAAACGCCCAGGATGCCGACTTGGTGGCTTTCGGCGGGGACATGCAGAACATGAAGCCGGCGGAGGTGGAGCCGTTTGTGGGAGTGCTTTCCGGAATAAGGGCCAAGGACGGGGTGTTCTCGGTGCTGGGCAACCACGATTACGCTGAGTATACTGACGAATCGCCGGAGGTGGAAGCCGCGAACATGGCCCGGACAAAGTCTGTCCAGGCGGATATGGGGTGGCAGCTGCTGCTCAACTCCCACTCGGTGGTGCGCCGCGGTGCTGACTCCATAGTGGTGGCCGGCACGGAGAACGACGGCAGGAAACCATTCCCCTCAAAGGCGGACATGGCCGCAGCCGTGGCGGGTGTGGCACCTGGCGCATTCACCATAATGTTGCAGCACGACCCGTCTTCATGGCGGCGCAACATCCTCCCCGGCACGCAAGCCGCACTGACCATGAGCGGACACACCCATGGGGGGCAGTTCGACCTGGCCGGGCTGCGCTTCACGAGGTTCATCTACGGAGAGGATTACGGCCTTTACTCCGAGGGGGGGCGCTTCCTCTACGTGTCGGGCGGTGTGGGCAGCTTCGTCCCGTTCAGGGTCGGGGTGAAGCCGGAAATAGTAACAATTACTCTCAGGAGGGCGGAATGAAACACTTGTACAGGCTGTACCAGCTATTGGTGGCCCTGCCGGTTGCGGCTGTGGCCACGCTGCTGACTTCGGTGGTGGTGACGGTGGGCTGCACCATCGGCAACGGCAATTTTTGGGGATACTGGCCCGGGAGGATATGGGCCTGGGTGATGATAAGGGTGCTGCTCCTGCCGGTGAAGGTGGAAGGCAGGGAAAACTTGGAGCCGGGCCGCTCATACGTGTTTGCGGCCAACCACCAGGGGGCCTTTGACATCTTCCTGATATACGGCTTTTTGCACCGCAATTTCAAGTGGATGATGAAACACCAGCTTGCCCGGCTGCCTTTCGTGGGCCTGGCTTGCAGGAAGTCGCACCAGGTGTTCGTGGACAAGCGCACCCCGGCTAAGGTGCGCCAGACCTATGCCAACGCCCGCAAGATTCTCAGCGGCGGAATGTCGCTCGTGGTGTTCCCGGAGGGGGCACGCACCTTCACCGGGCATATGGGGCGTTTCAAGAAAGGGGCATTCGCCTTGGCAAAGGAAGCCGGGCTGCAAGTGGTGCCGATAACGATAAACGGCTCGTTCCGTGTGATGCCTAGGATTAGGGACATGAAGTGGGTGGAATGGCAGCCGCTGTCGCTCACGATACACCCCCCTGTGGAGATAGGCGAGGGCGAGGCTGCCTTGCGGGAGGCCATGGACACTTGCTACGGCAGGGTGATGGGGGCCTTGGAAAAGGAATACCAGGGCTTTGTGGAAAACGAAGACCAATGAAAAAACATAAGTGCGACGTTTGCGGCAGGCTCATAGCACTGCTCTTTGCGGCCCACTTTCTGCTATCTTGCGGTGGGGCGGATGGGAACGGCGGTGTGGGACGTGCCGCCCATAGGGACAGTGCCGCCTTGAAAATAGCCCTGCTGCCAACCACATATAACCTACCGCTGTTCGTGGCTGCGGAACGCGGAATATTTGCAAGGCACGGCGTGGCAGTGGAACTTGCAGTTTTCAAGGCTTCCATGGACTGCGACACGGCTTTCATGGGGGGGAGTGCGGACGTGATAGCCACGGATGCTGTGAAGGCAGCGTGGATGGAGAGCCGTGGTGTGGAACTGTCTGCGGTTTTGGCGGCGGATGTGCCGTGGACTCTTGTGGCAGGGAAGTCGACCCGTGTGAAATCGGCTAAGCAACTTGCCGACAAGAACATAGCCATGGCCCGCAATTCCGTGTCAGACCACCTCACCCGAAAGTTGCTTGACAGCATACGGGTGAAGACGGCTGCCTATCCGGTGCAGGTGAACGACTTGGACATAAGGCTCGGCATGCTGCTCAATGGGGAGTTGGATGCCGCTTGGCTGCCCGAGCCTTACTCGGCCGCAGCCTTGGAGAAGGGGCATACAAAGGTGTTGGGCGCCGCAGACGGATGGGGCTGCCCCGGGGTGTTGGCTTTCAAGGGAAAGGCCGCATATGGGCGCATGGGTAAATTCATTGAGGCCTATGATGAAGCCTGCGACTCCCTAAACACAAAGGGTGTGGCTGCCTATGGAGGTCTGTTGGAAAAGCATTCCAACGCCGGTGCGGCTGTGCCGGGTAAAAACGGCAAGATAGTTTTTAAGAAGTGGTCCAAGCCCGATGCAGGGATCTTGGAAAGGGCACGCAAGTTTGTGGGAAAGAAATGAAAATGGATGATGTGGCCAGGGTGGCGGGGCTTTTGTGCGCCACGGGAGACTTGGCCGAGGCTATAAGGGGTTTGGGTGGACTCTCGCACGGCTGCCACTCGGCGTTCGGTAAGTTGACCGAGCTGGCGAGGGACTACGCCCTTATGAAAAGGTACGCAATGGCCGGTGCGGAGGACAAAAACCGCAGCTGTATGTATGACGGCTTCCTGCTAAGGGCTTACAACATTGCGGCCAGGGACTTGGTGCGCTCCGCCTGCCGCAACTCCGAAAGCCCAACGCTGAGGACTACGATAGGCGCGGCAGACAAGTTCGGCACGCCACTCGGCGAGGTTAAGGACGTGCTGGTGTCTTTCGTGCAAGACGCGGCCATGGCCTCGTTGGAGGGAGGAGATGTGGCCGGGCGCCTTTCATCGCTCCACGACAAGCATAGGGACTTTGCCGACAGCCTTTTCAACCACATCCTCGTGGGCTGCGATTTCTCCGATGGCGATGTGGAAAGCCTTGTGGGAATAGCCGTATCGCCCGAGGTGGACATTGCTGATGCCTGCCTTGTGGTGTCGGCGGTAACTCTTTCCAACCTGCTTTTCTTTGATGAGCGCAAGGTGGAGGTGCTTTCCAAGGCCTACCGAGGATCGGCAGACGAGCAGGTTAGGCAGAGGGCCGTGGTGGGCATAGCGTTCGGGCTGCCGGAAAAAGGGGCGGTGCCGTTCAAGGTGTTGGGCCGTGAAATGGAAATTCTTTGCGGTGATTCTTCATTCTGCAATGCGGTGGCGGAACTGCAAAAGCAGCTTTTCGTGTGCATGGACGCAGAGAAGGACACCAAGATTCTCAAAGAGGACGTGCTGCCATGGTTGGCAAAGTACGGCAATGGGGAAAAATGGACTTTGGACATGCCAGTGGATGGGGACATGGACGGAATATTCGGCCCGGAAGACGGCTCGGAAGAGAGGGCTATGGACAGCATGGACAAGCTGCTGCGGATGCAGAAAAAGGGCGCGGACGTGTACTACGAGGGCTTTTCAAGGCTGAAACGCTTCCCGTTCTTTTACAAGCTGAGCAACTGGTTCGTGCCTTTCTATATGGAACACCCCGGGCTGCGGGCCCAACTGCCCAAGGGGGACGGCCTTGCCATATTCGGCAAATTCATATCGGGGTGGCCTTTTTGCGATTCGGACAAGTATTCATTCGCCCATGTGTTCGGCCTACTGCTTGACAAGATACCGGAAAGCATGAGGAGTGCCATTTTGGAGACCGGCAATGTGGGTTACGACATGGCGGGGCTTGACACGCCGTCAAGGATACGGCTGCTGTACTTGCAAGACTTGTACCGCTTTTTCAACCTATATACAGAGAAGGGGCTGTTCGCTTCGCCTTTCGAATTGGAAAAGGGAGGGGCTGCGCTTTTCTACGCCAACGAGTGGCTCGGCGGCAAAGGCGTGGCCGGTGCGCTGCCGAGTGTAGCCCGCTTCTTCATGGGGCGGAAACAATACCGCGAGGCACTGGATGTCTTGGAGGCCAAGGCGGACATGTCCGACTACGACAGCACGGTGGCCTACGGCTTTTGCCTTTTGTACACCAAGCAGTATGAAAAGGCTTCCAACGTGTTTGACATAAGTGTGGCCTTGAACCCATCGGGAGAGAAAGCACTCAGCGGAAAGGCCAGGGCTGTGGCGGCCATGGGGTGGCACGGGCAGGCGGCAATGCTTTTCGCCGACTTGCAGAAGCTCTTCCCGGGCAACACGGCCTACGCCGCCGGCAAATGCCTCGCCATGGTAAACGCCGGAATGCAAGCCGAAGCCTTGGACGAGCTGTATCGGCTGCGCTACGAAAACCCCTCGGACGCGAATTTGGCAAGGACGCTCGCCTGGGGGCTGCTGAAAAACAAAGAAGCGGCAAAGTCTGCGGCGGTGTACACCTCTCTTATGGATATGGAAGGCCGGCTACCGTCAGACCGCCTGAACATGGCGTACAGCCAGTGGGCATCGGGCGACCTGCCATCGGCGGCTTCGTCTTTCGCCGAGTACCTTTCGCAGTCGGGAGACGGGGGGGGGAAGGCAAGGCTCTTGGAGGCGTTTGCGGAAGACGCGGAAGTGTTGGAGGTTTACGGCTTGGGACTGGCGGAAAAGATGATCATGGCCGACTCCGTGGCGGAAAGAACCGCTGGATGAAAACATTGTTAAAGGATGAAAACGCATTAATTTGCGCTACCTTTGCAACAGATTTGACCACAAATAAACACTTATGGTGAACATAACATTCCCGGACGGCTCCGTACGCCAGTATGAAAGCGGTGTGACCGGGCTGCAAATAGCAGAGAGCCTTTCCCCGGCACTGGCGCGAGACGTGGTGTCGTGCGGAGTGAACGGGGAGACCGTAGAGCTGAACAGGCCGATAGAGTCTGACGCCAGGATAGAGCTTTACAAGTTTGACGACGACGAGGGCAAGCACTCTTTCTGGCACACCTCGGCACACTTGTTGGCCGAGGCCCTGCAAGAACTCTACCCCGGCATACAGTTCGGCTTCGGCCCGGCTGTGGAAAACGGCTTTTTCTACGATGTGATGCCTCGGGAGGGAGACGTTATAGGCGAGGCCGAGTTCCCCAAGATAGAGGCCAAGATGATGGAACTGGCCAAGAAAGACGAACCGGTGGTGCGGCGTTCCTTGTCAAAGGCCGATGCCTTGGCCGCCTTCAAGGCAGACGGGCAGGAATACAAGTGCGAACATATTGAGCAGGACTTGGAAGACGGCACCATCACCACCTACACACAAGGCGACTTCACAGACTTGTGCCGCGGCCCGCACCTCGTATCCACGGGCAAGATAAAGGCCGTTAAGATAATGAGTGCGGCAGGGGCTTTCTGGCGTGGAGACGCTTCGCGCGACCAGCTCGTGAGGATATACGGCATAACCTTTCCCAAGAAGAAAATGCTTGACGAGTACCTCGTGATGCTTGAGGAAGCAAAGAAGAGGGACCACCGCAAGATAGGCAAGGAGATGGAACTATTCATGTTCTCGGAACGCGTGGGCAAGGGTCTTCCCATATGGCTGCCCAAGGGTACGGAATTGCGTCTGCGCCTACAAGACATGCTCCGCAAGATACAGCGCAGGTTCGGTTACCAAGAGGTCATCACACCGCACATAGGCGGCAAGAACCTATATGTAACATCCGGTCATTACGCCCACTACGGCAAGGACTCATTCCGCCCCATAACCACCCCGGAAGACAACGAGGAGTACATGCTCAAGCCTATGAACTGCCCCCACCACTGCGAGATATTCGCATGGAAGCCGCGTTCTTACAGGGAGCTGCCGCTGCGCATAGCCGAGTTCGGCACGGTGTACCGCTACGAGAAGAGCGGAGAGCTGCACGGCCTTACGAGGGTGCGCTCTTTCACGCAGGACGATGCACACATCTTCTGCCGCCCGGACCAGGTAAAGGGGGAATTCCTGCGTGTGATGGACATCATACAGGCCGTTTTCACCATATTCAAGTTTGACAAGGTTGAGGCCCAGATATCGCTGCGCGACCCTGACGACAAGGAGAAGTACATAGGCTCGGACGAAGACTGGGAGCAGAGCGAGCAAGCCATAATAGACGCCTGCCGTGAAAAAGGCTTGGAAGCCAAGGTGGAGTATGGAGAGGCTGCATTCTACGGCCCGAAGCTCGATTTCATGGTGAAAGACGCTATCGGCCGCCGCTGGCAGCTCGGCACCATACAGGTGGACTACAACCTGCCGCAGCGTTTCAAGTTGGAATACACGGACGAAGACAACAACAAGCGCACGCCGGTGATGGTGCACCGTGCGCCCTTCGGCTCAATGGAGCGGTTTACGGCAGTGCTGATAGAACACACCGCCGGACACTTCCCCCTGTGGCTCACACCAGACCAGGTGGCCATACTGCCCATATCGGAGAAGTTCAACGGCTATGCCTCAGATTTGGCCAAGTACCTTGACAGCTGCGGGGTGCGCGCCTATGTGGACGACCGCAACGAGAAAGTGGGCCGCAAGATAAGGGACAACGAACTCAAACGCGTGCCCTATATGGCTATCGTGGGTGAGAAGGAGGCCGCCGAAGGATTAGTGTCCATGAGGGTGCAAGGCGGGGGCGAGCAGGCCACCATGGCGAAGGAGGACTTTGCTAAGCGCGTGAACGCGGAGGTGGCGGAAATGCTCAAAGCCGCAGACATAAGCCCGAGGCAGTAACGGAGGCCTTACTTATGGATTTTGCCGGGGGGTGCCGCTTAATGGCGGTGCACCCCGGTTTTCGTATCAACGCTAACCAAAACAGCGGGCGTGCCACAGCTGCGCAACGCCCTCCAAAACACTGCCGGTATGGAAAAACAATTGATGGTGTACAAGGCCAGCGCCGGGTCTGGCAAGACATTCACCTTGGTGTCTGAATACATAAGGCTGCTAATAGGCGACCCTTCGGCCTACCGCAGCATACTCGCGGTAACATTCACCAACAAGGCCGCCGGTGAAATGAGGGAGCGTGTCCTGGCACACCTGTACGGAATATGGAAAGGACTGCCAGGGTCTCAGGGCTACAAGGCCAAGATAGCCAAGGAGCTTGGCATGGCCGAAGCGGACATAGCCCGCAGGGCTTACCAGGCACTGCGCAACATAGTGCACAATTTCACCTACTTCCGGATAGAGACCATAGACTCATTCTTCCAAAGGATAATGCGGACACTGGCCAAGGAACTGGACTTGGCCCCCAACCTGCGAGTATCCCTTGACGATGAGCAGTTGGAGCAAATCGCCGTTGACAGGCTTGTGGAAGACCTGGCGGAGAACAGCCAGGCCATGGAGTGGATAATGGGCTTCATAAAGGAGCGCATGGAAGACGACAAGGACTGGAACGTGATAAAGGGGCTCAAGGACTTCGGCAGGCAGATTTTCAAAGACGACTACAAGCGGCATAGGGAACGCTTTGAGGAGCTTGCCGCAGATCCGGACTTTTATGTAAAGTACAAGGAAGAGCTGAAAGCCATCATTGAGGCTCACGAAGCGGATATGAAGGCTTGTTCAGACCGTTTTGCTGCCATTTCCAGTGGGATTGAAGGAGGAGACGATTCTTTCTGTTACAAGTCAAAAGGACTACCGGGGTACTTTTACAAGATACGTGATAGGAAAACCATGTATGGGATAGGCAAAACGGACATAATCAACAGCTTTGTACAAAAGGCGTTTGAATCTGACGAGGGCTGCTTTCCCAAGAATTTGCTGGAAAAGAAGCCTGATCTTGCAACCCTGACTTCTAATGAAATACGCCCGCTGCTGGAAGAGACCGAGAGGAAACGTGTTGAGGGGAAGAAAGCCTACAAGACAGCCTTGGCCACTATGGAACGCATCGGCGAGCTGAGCCTGTTGCAAGCCATAGACCACAAGGCAAGGCAGCTAAATTCGGATGCCAACCGGTCGCAGCTCAGCGACACGCAAGACTTGATAGCGAGGATGGTGTGCGAGGGAGACGCGCCTTTCGTGTTTGAGAAAGCCGGCGCAGGGGTCGACACCGTGATGATAGACGAGTTCCAAGACACGAGCATGGTGCAGTGGGGCAATTTCAAGAAACTGCTCGACAACGCCATGGCTCAAGGCGGTTCGCTCATCGTGGGAGACGTGAAACAGAGCATATACCGGTGGAGGGGGGGCGACTGGAAACTGCTCAACAACATTGAGGGACAGTTCCCCAACGGTGGCTACGAGGTGAAAACGCTCGCCACCAACTACCGCTCCATGCGCAACGTGGTGGCGTTCAACAACGCCTTTTTCCCCAAAATGGCGGCCTTGGAACACAATGCCGCAGCAGAGTATTCCTCAGCGGAGGCCGCGGAAATAACAAAGGCCTACGAGGACGTATGCCAATCGGTGCCCGACGGCAGGCGTGAAGAGGGACAAGTGCGGGTGAGGTTGGAACCGAGGTGGGAAGAGCCGGCCATGGTCGACGAAGTGGCCGACATAGTGCAAGCCCTTGTGGGCAGCGGCGAGCGGCAGGGAACAATAGCCGTGCTCGTGAGGAACAACCGTGAAATATCATTGGTGGCCGCCAAGTTGGCCGGCATGGAGGGGATAAGGGTGTTCTCTGAAGAGGCATTCAGGCTTGAAACCTCCCCGGCGGTGCAGATGATGGTGGGGGTGATGAAGTGGATCGCGTCCGGTTGCAAGGACGAGCTGTCCATAGCCGCCGCTGCGAAGCTGTACGCGCTGGCCGGCGGAGGGTGGGAAGAGGGCCGCGACCCGATACGCCCGGATACGCCGCCGGCCAGTCTGCTGCCGCAGTCGGTAACGGGCCGCCCCGAAAGGCTCGCGGCCATGCCCTTGGCCGACTTGGCCGAATTCCTTTACAAGGAACTCGGCATAGCTGCCATGGAGGGGCAGGGGGGATATGTATGCGCCTTCTTTGACAAGTTGTCGGAGTTCTTGGCCGACTCGCCGCCTGACTTGGCCGACTTCCTTAAAGCGTGGGACGAAGAATTGGCCGAAAAGAAAATAAAGAGCGACTCCTCTGACGGCGTAGCCCTTATGACCGTGCATGCGAGCAAGGGCTTGGAGTTCGACCATGTGATAGTGCCGTTCTGCGACTGGAAAGTGAAGCTGAGGCACGACACCACCTGCTGGTGCGACACCGCCGGGGCCGGGGAGCCTTTCTGCCGCCTGCCCGCCGTGCCGGTGTGCAACGGCAGGCACATAGCGGGGAGCATATACGAGAAAAAGATAGACGGCGAGAAGTTGCAGACGGCCGTGGACAACCTCAACCTGCTCTACGTGGCGTTCACCAGGGCCAAGCGCAACCTATGGGTCCTGGGGCGCACCAAGCGCGGAAACAGCGAACGCGATTACAGGTCTTACCACATAGAAAAGGTTTTGGAAACGCTGGCCGAAGACTTGCCAGGCTGCGAATTTGACAAGGATGAAGAGAGCGAAGGGATTTTTTTCTCATACGGGGTGTTCTCTCCGTCCGTGGCCGACAAAGACTGGGGGGAGGGGAACACCTTCCTGCAAAAGGGGGAAAACCTGCACGTGGACATAAGCCCGTACGACAGCACCGCACGCTTCCTGCAAAGCAACAAGAGCCGCGACTTCGTGGCCGGCAACGAGCCCGGTGTGAAGCAGGACGGCTATGTGGACATAGGCACGGCCCTGCACTCGGTGTTGTCGGCCATAGAGACGGCCGGAGATGTGGACACACAGCTAAGGAGGCTTGAAATGGACGGTGTGCTGCTGCGCGACAGCGACCTGGCGCACAAGATGGCCGGGCTGCTAAGGCAGCGGATAGCCGACGAAAGGGTGGCGGAGTGGTTTGACGGCTCGTGGGCGGTGTTCAACGAATGCCCGATAGTGGACATAGACCCCGATAGCGGTTTCGTGAGGGAGGCAAGGCCGGACAGGGTAATGCTGAAAGACGGCGCAGCCGTGGTGGTGGACTACAAGTTTGCCAGCCGCCAAGACACCCACTGCGCGCAGGTCAAGAAGTACATGCAACTGCTGTCGGCCATGGGATACGCACCGGTGAGGGGCTACCTGTGGTATGTTTACAACAATATAGTGGAGGAGGTATCATGAAGAGTTTTTTGGAGAGCGTGGCGGCTGACCTGTTAGGCAAGTTCGGCAACGACATGTCGACGCTCACGGTGGTGTTCCCAAACAAGAGGGCCGCTCTGTTCCTGAACGACAGTCTCGCCCGCCTTGCACAAGGCCCCGTGTGGAGCCCGAGGTGTATCACCATAAGCCAGCTGTTCCGCAGCCACTCACCACTGGAAGTGGCGGACCCGATGAAGCTCGTGGCCGACCTGTACAAGACCCACGGAGAGGTTACCGGCTCGGCCGAGACGCTTGACGAGTTCTACGGATGGGGGCAGCTGATGGTTTCCGACTTTGACGACATAGACAAGAACATGGCGGATGTGGGGCAGCTCTTCGCCAACGTGGCCAACTGGAAGGAGTACGACTCGGTGGACTACCTAAGCGACAGCCAGAAAGAGGCCCTGAAAAGGTTCTTCAGCAAGTTTGACGACATGCAGGAATCCAAGATAAGGGAGCGTTTCATAAGGCTGTGGAAAAGGCTGCCCGACATATACCGCGGCTTCAACGAAAGGCTGGCCTGGCAGGGACTGGCCTACGAGGGCGGGCTGTATAGGAGCGTGGTGGAGGGCGGCACCGCAGGCTTCACCGCCGGGAAATACGCATTCGTGGGTTTCAACCTGCTGCAAAAGGTGGAAAGGCGGCTGCTCTCCGCCTTGGCAAAGGAGGGAAAGGCCTTGTTCTATTGGGACTTCGACCACTATTATTATGACGACAGGGCTATGGAAGCCGGAGCTTACGCGCGTGAAAACGTGGCGCGGTTCGGCAGCGAGCTGGACCTTGACGAGGGCGGGGTGTATTCGTGTTTCGGCAGCGACAAGGATATTGTCTTCGCAAGCGCGCCCACCGAGAACCTGCAAGCGCGCTTCGTGGCCGACTGGCTCAAAGAGGGCGGGCGGATGCAGGCCGGAAACCGCACAGCCATAGTGATGGCGGACGAAAGGCTGCTGCCCACCGTGCTGCACAGCCTGCCGCCCGAAGTGGGAAAGGTGAACGTAACCACGGGCTACCCCCTGTCGCAGACCCCCGCGTGGCAGTTGGTGAACACGTTAGTGAGGCTGCAAACGCTCGGTAAGGCCGGCGGGGGAGACCGATACCGCGCGGCCTATGTGTCAAAGGTGCTGCTGCACCCCTATATGAAGTATGTGTCCGGAAAAAGCGCAGACGTGGCACAGGCGCTCAGGGCCGGGAGGAACGATTTCCCCACTGCCGGCGACTTGTGCGCAGACGAGGGGCTGTCGTTCGTCTTCACCCCCTTGCCGCTGCACGCCGGAGTGGCGGACACAGCCCTGCCGCTGTGGCTCATCGGCATTCTTGAAAGGGTGGCGCGCGGGGCCGGCGGACAGGCAGACGCGCTCTTCCAGGAGTCGCTCTTCCGCATGCATTCGCTCGTTGGCAGAATGCACAACCTGATGGTGGACGGCACCCTCGCGGTGGACACGCCGACCTTTGAGAGGATTCTGGCCCAGGAGGTGGCTTCCACCTCGGTGCCTTTCCACGGCGAACCGGCCGAGGGAGTCCAGGTGATGGGTATCCTTGAAACGCGCAACCTCGACTTCGACCATGTGCTGCTGCTCAGCGCAGACGACGGCAACATACCGGGGGCAATGGCGGACCGCTCTTTCATACCATATTCCATAAGGAAGGAATTCGGCCTAACCACACTCGACAACAAGGCCGCCGTCTACGCCTATTATTTCTACCACCTGCTGCAAAGGGCCGGGGACGTAACCATAGCCTACAACAGTTCCGTGGACAACGGCCACGCAAGGCAGCCGAGCCGCTTCATGACACAGCTGATGGTGGAGTGGGGGGGGGATATCCGCCGGGTGAACCTTGTTTCGGCAGCCTCACCGGGCTTTTCGGAAAGGCGCGGGGTGGAGAAAGACGAGACCGTAATGGCAAAGCTCGCCAACAACGGCGAACCGAGGTTGTCTCCATCCGGCATTATGCAATACGTGAAATGCCCCAAGAGGTTCTACTACGAAAGGGTGGCCGGAATCAGGGAATCCGAAGACGAAGACGGGGCTATGGACAACCGCGTCTTCGGCAACGTATTCCACGGTGCAGCCGAGGCTGTTTACAAGGAACTGCTCGGGGCGGAAACCGGCACGTTGTGCAAGAGCCAGCTCGTGGCTATGGCTAAAAACAAGGCCGCGTTGTCGAGGATTGTGGAGCGTGTGCTGCGCAGGGAGGTTTTCGGCCGTGAAGACCACAAGGGGAAACTGAACGGGCTGCAACTGATAAACGCAAAGGTGGTGGCCGACTACTTGGCGCGCATGTTGATGGCCGATGGAGAAAATGCCCCGGTGGACATAGTGGGCCTGGAAAGGAAGGTGGAGTTTGAGGTGGACCTGGGAGAGGGGCTGCCCGTAAGGCGTGTGAAGATTGGCGGCACGATAGACCGCATAGACAGGGTGTCGATTCCCGGCGGCGAACTTATGGCGCGTGTGGTGGACTACAAGACCGGGAGCAAGCCCGCAGCCAACGTGGCTTCCTTGGAAGATGTCTTCGCCGGGAAAAGGGAGAGGGAGACCAAGGGGGGCTATGTGCTACAGTCAATGCTCTACTCCATAATAGCCGCCGAAAAGGTGCTGCCGGGGGAAAGCGTGGCCACCGCCCTGCTGTTCCTCAGGAAACTGCCCCCCACGGCGGAAGACAGTTTGGTGGTGGTGGGCAAGGACAGGAAAGAGGGGCTGGTCAAGGACATAGGCGAGTACAAGGACGAGTTCATGGACTTGCTAAAAGGAAAACTGTCTGAAATATACGACAAATCGGTGCCTTTCTCGCCCGCGAAAGACCCCGAGGCGTGTGAGAACTGCCCTTATGCCCACTTCTGCTGATTGTCCGGACGGGATTACGTAAGAGCTTTATGGCCGCTGCAAATAGGAACTTTGCAGCGGCCGTTTTTGTGCGCCGGTGTTTTGTCCGCACTCCTTGCCGGCGCAGTACCACGCCGTGGTACTAACAATACCAAGGCGTGGTACCAATCGTACCAAGGCGTGGTACTGATGGTACCAGGGCGTGGTACTAATGGTTTCCATTACTTTGCAAAATACAACATTGCCACACCCGCCGCCGTTCTGGGCGTAGAGAAAGCGACCGAAGAATCCCGGCGCGGTGTGCGCGTGAGATGTTTCGCTTCGCTCAACATGACGGAGTGGTATGGGGGTGTTTCGCCTCCGCTCCGTCATTCAGAGGGAGCGGCAGCGACCGAAGAATCTCGGCGTGTGCGTGGGATGTTTCGCTTTCGCTCCGTCATTCAGAGGGAGCGTAAGCGACCGAAGAA
>R18__coassemble_1208_pt1 | contig 65116 bp, 50 predicted proteins | sample R18__metabat2_low_PE_037 | metagenome-assembled genome bin R18
GGCACCCTATGGAGCGGATATTCAACCTGTACTGAAACAGCCCGGGGATTGCCCCAAACTGAAAACGCCACTCCGATTTGGCGGTAATAAAGCCCGCCATGCGGAGTGGCGTCTTTATTTCACTCCCCAACGGTTCCCCTCTGTAACAAGGGGCCGCCAGCTTCCCCGTTCTTGCCCGCCAGCTTCCCCGTTCTTGCCCAAACTAAGCGTACGAACCATGCCCCCACACCGCACGTGGGCGCACGCAATTCTGCAACACGTAAGGCAAACCTGCCAATCGGTACCACGGCTTGGTACTGTCAGTACCAAGCCGTGGTACTCCCTGTACCAAGCCGTGGTATTGTTTGTACCAAGCCGTGGTACCGCACCTGTATGTGCGTAAGGGCTGCCGCCCACAAACAGCCCCGCCGGCCATACAATACGAACCCTCCCCCCCGGCGGCGTCCATATCCGCTGGGGGGGAGGGGTGTGCATTTCGTGTGTTCAGTCTTGGAAAGCGGCCTTTTCGGCCTCTTCCACCAAGTCGCGCCGGTTCTTGCGCTTTGCGGATATGCCGTCGAGGCTGAACTCGCCCTCTCCGCTTTCCTTGCGGTACATAGGCGGCTTGGGTTGGGGCTTGCGCCTTTTCCTTGCCGGCCTTGCCTGCTGGGCATCTTCCTTGCCGGCCTTGCCTGCTTCCTCGCCTATGGGTGCAACGTCCTTGCCCTTGGAGCTTTTCGCCGCGAACACCTTCTCGGCGAACTGGTGGCCTTTCTTGAGCTTTTGCAGGGTGAGCTTTGCGGCCTCTTGCTGGCTCTCCTTCTTGCTGTATCCCTCGCCCGAGCAGCCCCTTACGCCCTGTATCACGGCCGTGTGGCAGAACAAGTGGTTGCCGTCCGCATCGTTTTTCGACTTGTCCATGTCGAACGACAGCTCCACGTGGTTTTTCTGGCACCATTCAAGCAGCTTGCTCTTGAAGTTCACCTCGTCGTAGGCCACCTTTTCCAGGTTGACCATGTGGCGCAGCATGCGCTTCTCCACGAATTTCTTGCAGGCGGCGTAGCCCTTGTCCAAGTAGATGGCCCCCACGAGGGCTTCAAAGGCGTTGCCGTCTATGTGGCTGTTGTGGGTGTGTGCGGGCGCGGCCGCCACTATGAGGCGCGATATCCCCATTTCCCGCGCCAGGCGGTTCAGCGTGTCCCTTTGCACCAGCTTGCTGCGCGTGTCTGTCAGGAATCCCTCCCGCTTGCCGGGGAAGCGCGTGAAAACAATGTCGGCCACGGCGGCGTCCAGCACCGCGTCTCCAAGGAATTCAAGGCGCTCGTTGTTGACCTGCTTGCCGTCCCTTCCGCTCATGCTCTTGTGCATAAGGGCTGTGCGGTAGAGCGACATGCGGCGCGGGTAGAAGCCTATTATGCGGCGCAGGGACGAGCAGAGCTCCCTATCCTTGCGGAAAGGGAGCCCCGCGCGTATTACGATGTCAGCCAGCATACTTCTTGAACACTACGCAGGCGTTGTGTCCGCCGAAGCCGAAGGTGTTGCTCATGGCTGCACGTACGGTGCGCTCCTGCGCTTTGTTGAATGTGAAGTTGAGGCGGTAGTCTATCCCAGGGTCTTCGTCACCATCCTCGTGGTTGATGGTGGGCGGAACTATGTCGTTCTTCACGGCGAGCAGCGTGGCCATGGCCTCCACAGCCCCTGCAGCGCCGAGAAGGTGCCCGGTCATGGACTTTGTGGAGCTGATGTTGAGCTTGTAGGCGTGTTCGCCGAAGAGTTCCTGTATGGCCCTCACTTCCGATATGTCGCCCACCGGGGTGGATGTGCCGTGCACGTTGACATAGTCTATGTCCTCGGGCTTCAACCCCGCGTCTGACAGGGCATTGGCCATCACGAGCTTTGCCCCGAGGCCTTCGGGGTGGGAGGCCGTGATGTGGTGCGCATCGGCGCTGGCTCCCTCGCCCACTATCTCCGCGTATACCTTCGCCCCGCGTGCAAGTGCGTGGCCCAGTTCCTCAAGTATTAGGCAGCCGGCGCCTTCGCCCATCACGAAGCCGTCGCGTGAAGCGCTGAACGGCCTTGAAGCCGTCTCCGGCGAATCGTTGCGGGTGGAGAGAGCCTTCATGGCGTTGAACCCGGCCACGCCCGTGGCGCATATTGCGGCTTCCGCGCCGCCGCTCACCATTATGTCCGCCTTGCCCAGGCGTATCTGGTTGAAAGCGTCGGCCACGGCGTGTGTGCTGGATGCGCAGGCGGAGGTGGTGGTGTAGTTGGGCCCGTGGAAGCAGAACAGCATGGATATGTGCCCTGAGGCTATGTCGGCTATCATCTTGGGTATGAAAAACGGGCTGAACTTCGGGGCTTCCCCCTCGTGCTTGCCGTAGTAAACCACCTCGTCTTCAAAGGTCTTTATGCCGCCTATGCCCACGCCGTATATCACGCCTATGCGGGTGGTGTCTTCCTTTTCCACATCTATGCCGGCGTCTTTCACGCCCTGTATGGCGCTAACCATGGCCAGCTGCGTGTAACGGTCTATCTTGCGGGCTTCCTTGCGGTCTATCCACTGGTTGATGTCAAGGCCTTTCACCTCGCAGGCGAAGTGGGTCTTGTGCATCGAACTGTCAAACAAAGTTATCGGGCCGGCGCCGCTCTTGCCGGCCAGCAACGCCTCCCAAGTCTCCTCGGGGGTGTTGCCTATCGGCGTAACGGCTCCCAGCCCGGTAACTACTACTCTTTTTAGTTCCATCCTTGGAGCTTTGGCAGTGCCGGGGTTACTTCGCGTTCTCCTCTATGTAGTCGATGGCATCCTGTACTGTGGATATCTTCTCGGCCTTGTCGTCGGGAATCTGTATGCCAAACTCCTTTTCGAACTCCATAATCAGCTCCACGGTGTCGAGCGAGTCGGCGCCAAGGTCGGCTGTGAAGCTTGCTGCGGGGGCCACTTCGGCCTCATCCACTCCGAGCTTCTCCACTATTATGGCTTTCACCTTTGCTTCAATGTCAGACATGTCTCTTTCTTTTTTGGGTTATTACTCTATTTATAATCACAAAATTTGTTGCAAAGGAAAGCATTTTTGCCGTATCAGAAAAAAAAACACGCCTAAAAGGCCTTGTTTTTGCACACTTGCCGCTGTTTTGTGCAAAGGGATTCGTGTTCCAACCTCTGTTGTACCGCCTTTTTTATCTCCCCCTTGCGGGGATATGCCGGTGGGTGCGTTGTGGTGTGGGGGTATGGTTTTAGCGGCCTTTGCACTACCTTTGTATGCCTGGTTGGCTGTTTTGGCCGCCAGGGTATAGGGGACAAATATACATCATTATGTACGACATAGGCAGGATAAGGGGCGATTTCCCCATCCTTTCAAGGACGGTGCACGGCCGGCCGTTAGTGTACCTTGACAATGCGGCCACCACGCAGAAGCCGCAGTGTGTCATAGACGCCATAAGCGACTGCTACACCAAGGTGAACGCCAACGTGCACCGGGGGGTGCACCACCTTTCGCAAAAAGCCACGGAGCTGCACGAGGGTGCGAGGGAGATAGTGGCGCGCTTCATCAACGCACCATCGTCGGCCAACATCGTTTTCACACGCGGCACCACGGAGAGCCTCAACCTCGTGGCTTCTTCGTTCTGCGAAGCTTTTATGGGGGAGGGAGACGAGGTGATCGTGTCGGAGATGGAACACCACTCCAACATTGTGCCGTGGCAGATCCAAGCCGGGCGCAAGGGGATTGTTGTAAAGGCGGCACCTGTCCTTGAAGACGGCACGATGGATACGGAGGCCTTGTGTGGGCTTTTCACCGATAGGACTAAGATTGTGAGCGTGGCCCACGTTAGCAACGTACTCGGCACGGTAAACCCGGTAAGGGACATTGTGGCTATGGCGCACGCCCGAGGGGTGCCCGTGATGGTGGACGGAGCGCAGAGTACGCCGCATTTCGCTGTGGACGTGCAGGATATGGGCTGCGACTTCTTCGCATTCAGCGGCCACAAAATGTATGGCCCAACGGGGATAGGCGTGCTCTACGGAACAGAAGAGTGGCTTGACCGCCTACCCCCATACCAAGGCGGGGGCGAAATGATACAGAGCGTTACCTTCGGCAAGACCATATATGAAAAGGCTCCTTTGAAATTCGAGGCCGGCACGCCTGACTACATAGCCACACACGGACTTGCAGCTGCGATTGGATATGTGGAAAGCATCGGGCTGGAAAACATATCTCGCCATGAAAGGGAGCTTACGCAGTATTGCATGGAACGCCTTTCTGAAATACAGGGTTTGAAGTTCTACGGAACATCACCCAACAAGGATGCTGTGGTGAGCTTCCTTATTAGCGGCATCCACCACTTGGACCTCGGCACTTTGTTAGACCGATTGGGCATAGCCGTGCGCACCGGCCACCACTGCGCCCAGCCGCTCATGGAACGTCTTGGCATAGACGGCACCGTCAGGGCTTCTTTCGCCATGTACAACACAAAGGAGGAAGTGGACGCATTGGCCGAGGGGATAAAGAGGGTAGTCGGGATGTTCTGAAAAACGACATGTATGGAAAACGAACAGACAAGAATTGCGATAAATGGTGTTTTCAAGACTTTGATGGATAGGGTTATGGACAAAGTCTTAATAAAAGACCCATTTGTTGTGGAAAAGCACCATGCTACAAAACCTCTTTATGCTACATTGGTGCCAGATGAAATATTCAAAGGTGCTCATTTTGAACGTAGATTTGTAACTCCTTTTGGAAGTGTGTGGGAATAATTGTCTTTGCAAGTTGCTAAGGTTTACCACGGACATTGTGAACAAGGTAAGACAATAGAGGGGACAATAGGGGATGAAACCCTTCGTAGGATACAAGAAATATTGAATAAAAACGAACATGGAACGAATGGTGTAGAGAGACTTCACCCTAACTGGAAAGAAGAATTGGAATATGTAAAGAAAGGTGGAGGAGAACCTATACCTGTAAGCGTAACATGCGATATATTTATAGATAGCAAAAGGACAAATAAGAAATATGCATTTGAGCTAAAAGGCCCATTGCCAAATAGCGACCAAACAAAGGTTAGCAAGGAAAAGATGTTCAAATTGCTATCTATGAATGAACAATGTGTTGATTTTGCATATTATGCTTTGGTTTACAATCCATATGGAGGTAAAAGAGGTGATTATTCTTGGACGTTTCCTAAGAGATGGTTTGATATAGTTAAAGATGAAGTTATACTCATTGGGGAGGAATATTGGAATAAGATAGGTGGTGATGGCACGTATAAGGTCTTTATTGATGAGACGAATAAGTTGGGAGCTTCATACAAAGAAAGAATTTACCGTGAATTTCTTGGCATAGACCCTCCGTATGGGTTTGATGAAAAAACATTGAAATAACTATGCCATCATTCTCATTCTTAGATCTTTTCGCCGGCATAGGCGGTTTCCATACTGCTTTGAAAGCCATAGGCGGTGAGTGCGCAGGGTTCAGCGAAATAGCCCCCGATGCAATTGCCGCCTATTGTCGTAATTACGGCATTTCCCCCTCTTCCAATCTTGGGGACATAACAAAGCTTGACTCCTTACCCGAACACGACCTTATGACGGCGGGAGTCCCATGCCAAAGCTGGTCCATCGCCGGGCGCAACCTTGGTTTTGACGATGATCGCGGACAGCTGTGGAACGACACAATATACCTGCTCAACAAGGCACGCCCAAAGGCTTTCATATTTGAAAACGTGAAGGATTTGGCCGACCCGAGAAACCGCCACGCCCTGCAATACATAACCGATAGGATAGGGGAGGCCGGCTACTACTGCCGTAAATATGTGCTGAACTCATACGACTATGGGGTGCCGCAAACACGTGTGAGGATATACATAGTTGGGTTTAGGGAGAAGCGCTTCTTAGACCGTTTGGACGTGCCTACAACCTTCGGAAAGAGGCTTGCCTTGAAAGACGTGGTAGGGGGAAACACTGCGGGTGTTGAGGCTTGGGGGGAACAGCCAAAACCGAGATGGAGCCTGTCGTGCAACGGGATGGGATTCAACGACTACTTTCTCTTCAACGACCTTCGGAACGGACACACCACGATACACTCCTGGGACATGAAAGACACTACGGAAAGGCAGAAGCGTATTTGCTTGCTGCTGTTGCAAAACCGCCGCAAGCCCGCTTACGGCCCACTTGACGGCAACCCTCTCTCCTTGCGACATTTCAAAGACCTTGACAGAAGTGTATCCAAGAGTGATTTGGAGGGTCTTGTGGATGTTGGAATACTGAAAAAAGTGCCGTACCTGTATAGGGTGGAGGATGGGTGTGCCGCAACCACGGACGTGGATAGGCGGTTGGTCGCCTTGTCGGAAGACGGATTGCTGAACGTGGACAAGGCCAAGGGAGACCGAATCCTAAGGGTGATGAAAACCAACGTGGGCAAGGCCTTGGCAAGTCTTGAAGCCGCAGGGGCTGCGAGGTGCGTGGAAATGCGCTACGACTTCAAGAACTCCAAGATAAGCACTGGCTTGGAGGGCATAAACCGCATATTCCTGCCGTCTTCCAAGATTTACCCAACGCTTGTGGCGAGCGACACGCGCGACTTTGTGGCTACCGAGGAAATATACGCAGCCACCGCAGAGGAGTGGAAAAACGAGTTTATGGAGAAGATATTCCGTCCGAGAAAGTTCCGCAGGATAACAAGGGAGGAAGCCTGCCGCATACAAGGCTTCCCCTCCGATTTCTCACTGCCGGAGGAGAGGCACCGCTGGATGAAGTTGTTAGGCAACAGCGTGGCCGTGCCTGTGGTGGCGGCTATCGCAAAAGCCGTGGCCGCCACGGGGGTGTTCGGGGAGGGCTTATGCTGAAACCTTACCTGTACGGCGGATTGGTGGAAGCCGGCTGCGACGAGGCCGGCCGTGGCTGCCTTGCCGGCAGCGTGTATGCCGCGGCTGTGATATTCCCGCCCGACTACCGCAACGAAGGCCTTGATGACTCCAAGAAGCTCACTGAAAAACAACGCTACGCACTAAGGGCCGAGATAGAGCGCGATGCCGTGGCGTGGGCGGTGGGCGTTGCAACTGCTCCCGAGATAGACAGCATCAACATTCTCAACGCGTCTATATTGGCCATGCACCGGGCCTTGGACGCACTCTCCGTGCGGCCGGAAGCGGTGATTGTGGACGGCAACCGCTTCCGGCCATACGGCTTCATTCCGTATACGACCGTGGTGAAAGGGGACGGAAAGTATCTGTCAATAGCCGCAGCGAGCATTTTGGCCAAGACTTACAGGGACGATTATATGGCCGAGATGGCCATGGTATATCCAGGATACGGATGGGAGGAAAACAAGGGATATCCCACGGCCAAGCACAAGGCGGCCCTTGCCGAACACGGCCCCACGCCGCTGCACCGCAAGAGCTTCAAGTATTGAAATGCGCGGGCGCTAAGCCCTGAATATTGAGAAGTTGACGCTGCCGTAGGCCCGGCGCTCCACAAATTGCGGCAGCCGGCTGAAATCGTCTTTTGCGCCGTGTTCCATGACGAAAACACCCCCTTTTTCCACCAATCCCGATGAAAGCACAAGCCCGGGCACTTCCGCAAGGCGCGGCAGTGAATAGGGCGGGTCTGCGAACACGAAGCCGTATTGCTCCTTGGCGTGGCGGATGAAGACGAAGGCGTCTCCCCTGACCACACGCGCGTTATCGGCGCCGAGCCTGTCTATGCACTCCCTTATGAAAGCCGCGTGTTCCCTGTCGGCTTCCACCATGGTTGCAGTGGCGCAGCCGCGCGAGAGAAGTTCCATGGAAATCCCCCCGGTGCCGGAGAAGAGGTCGAGTGTGGCCACACCCTCAAAGTCCAACATGCCAGAGAGCACGTTGAAAAGGTTTTCCTTTGCGAAATCGGTGGTGGGCCTGGCCTTGAAACCCCTCGGTATGTCAAAGTGCCTACCCTTGTATTTGCCGGTTATTATCCTCATGGCTTACTTTTACAAGCCCCTCACTATCAGGGCCGACAAGTCGAGCGGCACGTCCCCCGCCATCGTTATTGGAGCGCGGTTGAACTCGGCCCTCTGGCTTATCTTGTAGACCTTGGCCACGTACCTGCCCAATTCCTCCACCACGGCTGCCTTGCCGTCCACTTCCCCGGCCACGCACAGCTCGTCAGCACGCCCGTCAAGCCCCAGTTCCTTCCACACGTACAATATGTAGTAGGCGGCATCCTTGGAATGGGCCACAGGGAAGCAGTTGGCGTACTTGAAGCGGTTGCCGGAAAAGGAGAACAAGTCCATCTTCCTGTCGTGGAAATAGCAGTACAGCTTGCGGCCCTGGCCTGAAAAGCTGCGCTGGTGCATGTACGTCCACACGGTGTGCATCACGTGCAGGTAGCGGACTTCGCTGAAATGGTCTCCCACGACCAACTTCACATCGCGGTCCACGCCGTACAGCGCTGCGGCGTTGAGGCCCGGCAGCACGTCTTCCTCCACCGACAGCGCTGCGGAGCTGGTGAACGCGTGGTTGTAAAGCTCGGCGTTGCCGCGCCCGTCCCTTTCTTCCAACGGCACGAGAAGCGAGGGGGAGTCCACTAACACGATGGCCTTTTTCTGCCCCATACCGGGCACGAGTCCGTCCTTGAAAGCCTTGCGCAGGTTGGCCGCCACGGCCACGCCGCCTTTCATGGGGTACGGGGAGTAGTATGGCGGTGCCGACCCGTCAGGGGAAACGGCTGCGAAGGCCACGGCCCCGTGGCTCAGTCGCAATATGGCCCGTTGACCGGCGTAGTCGTTGATGTCTCTCTGTTGCATTCCCGTGTGTCTTTGACGTGTTGCAAAGTTAGTGGAATTGCCCCAACCTGCATGTTCCAACGGGATGTGCGGGCTAAGGCCTTGTCCCCCGAAAGGTCTCCACGCACCCTTTCCGCCAGGCTTGCACTAATTTTGCACCGTAAAAGGAGAATGATGACAGAACGCGCACTTGCGGAGATGATTGTGGAGAGGATCGGTTTCCCTCCTTCTGAAGACCAGGCCGGGGCGGCTGCCGCTTTCGCCCGTTTCGCATTGTGCGGCGGCCCGGGGTCGGCAATGGTGTTGCGCGGTTCCGCCGGCACGGGCAAGACGAGCTTGGCGCGTGCCGTGGTGCGCACACTTGCAGCCCTCGGGCGGAAGGCCGTGCTTATGGCTCCCACGGGCCGTGCCGCAAAGGTGTTTTCCTTGGGCAGCGGGCAGCCGGCGCACACCATACACCGAAAGATTTACCGGCAGCGGACTGTGGATGCCTCCGGGGGGACGTTCCGCCTGAACGACAACCTGCACCGCAACACGCTTTTCATCGTGGACGAGGCTTCCATGGTGGCCAACACCCCGTTTTCCGACTCGCCGTTCGCTGCCGGCCGCCTGCTTGACGACCTCGTGCGTTTCGTCTATTCCGGCCAGGGCTGCCGGCTCGTCCTAATAGGGGACCCGGCTCAGCTGCCGCCGGTGGGCATGGATTCCTCCCCGGCCTTGGACGACTGCGCCATGGAGGGCTACGGCCTTGCCGTGCACAGCTGCGACATGGACGAGCCGCTGCGCCAAAGGCGGGAAAGCGGCATTCTGCACAACGCCACGGCGGTAAGGCGGCTCATCGGCACCGGGGCGGAAGACGGGCCGGTCTTGCGCACGGAAGGCTTCGCAGACGTGGCCAAGGTGGACGGGGAAGCCCTTGTGGAAAGCCTTTCGAGGAGCTACCGGGAGGTGGGGGTGGACGAAACGATAGTGGTAACATCGTCCAACAAGAGGGCGGCGGCCTACAACCAGGGCATACGCCGCTCCGTGCTGGAAATGGAGGAGGTGCTGGAAAGCGGGGACTTGCTGCTCGTGGCCAAGAACAACTATTACTGGGCGGAGCTGGCAAAGGCCGGGATAGGCTTCGTGGCCAACGGCGACAGGGCCGTGGTGGAGCGGATGAGGAACGTAAGGAGCGAGCACGGCTTCGGGTTCGCCGACTTGTCGCTGAGGCTGCCCGACTACGGCGGCTTGGAACTGCAGGCCACGGCCGTTACAGACTGCCTGCTTTCAGACGCGCCGGCCCTCACGAGGGAGCAGTCGGAGCGGCTTTACGGCTGTGTGATGGAAGACTACGCCGACATACCGCGCAAGGACGATAGGGTGAAGATGATGAGGAATGACGGGTATTTCAACGCCATGCAGGTGAAATACGGCTATGCGGTAACGTGCCACAAGGCGCAGGGCGGGCAGTGGGCGCACGTCTATGTAGACCGCGGGGGCGTCACCCCGGGCGCAGCCGGCGATTCTTACCTGCGGTGGCTCTACACGGCTCTGACCAGGGCCACGGAAAAGGTGTTCCTCGTAAACTGGAAATGACACATCCCCGGGCCATCCCGGGCTTCCTCCAACCGCTTCCGCTGTCGGTACCACGGCTTGGTACCGTTAGTACCACGGCTTGGTACAGGTTGTACCACGGCTTGGTATTGATAGTACCACGGCTTGGTACTGCTTTGGTGCGCAGTGCCGCCAAGGCCATGCACCAGGCTTTGTCCCCGGCTGCGGTGTAAAAAAAAAAACTTCCCCGCGGAAAGCCTTCGTTGGAAGAGCCTCTGCGGGGAAGGGGCGGTGTGGCGCGGGCCGCCCGGGTTACTTTACGGCCCGCTTCCCGAGCCGCTTGTCTGTGTAGACGATGCCGTGCTCGCCGGCCACCTTCATGCGCTCCACGATGTCGGCGAAGGTCGATTCCTCCTCCTCCTGCTCGGTTACGTACTTGCGGAAGAAGTTCTCGGCCCCGTAGTCGGCTTCCTCTATCGTCTGCTTCACGATGTCGTGTATCCGGGCGGACACCCTTTCCTCGTGGGCCAGGGCCGTTTCGAATATCTCCATGGGCGTGCCGAACTCCGTTGCGGGCTGCTCCACCGCCGTTATGGCCGGCTTGGCGCCGCGGCTTTGCAGGTAGTGTATCATTTCGTAGGAGTGGCCAAGCTCTTCAAGGTGCTGCTCCCACATCCACGATGCCATGCCCTTGAGGTTGCGGGCTTCCAATTCTATGGACATGGAGAGGTACAGCATGGCCGAGTACTGCTCGGCGTTTACCTGGTCGTTGATTTTCTTCGCTAATGTTTCGGAAATCTTCATTGTATCGGTTGTTTGTGGTTCGTTATCCCTCGTCGCTTGCGTAGGTGTAGTCGTCGTAGCAGCTCTTCCACTCTATGATCTCGCCTGGCTTGAAGAAGCGTGCCAGTTCGGCACGGGCCGTCTCGGGGCTGTCGCTGGTGTGCACTATGTTTTCCTGGAAGCTCACGCAGTAGGACCCCCGTATGGTGCCGGGGGCCGCGTTGCGCCCGTTGGTGGGGCCGGCGAGGTCGTGCGCCACCCTTATGGCGTCCACCCCTTCCCAGCACATGGCTATCACGGGCGCGGCCATCATGGCGTCTTTCACCCTTTGGAAGAAAGGCTTGGAGGCCAGGTGTGCGTAGTGTTCGCTAAGTATGCCGTCGTCGAGCTGCATCATCTTGGCCCCGCACAGGTGCAGGCCTTTTTTCTCGAAGAGTGAGGTTATTTCCCCCACCAAGCCCCTTTGCAGCGTGCAGGGCTTCATTAGGACCAATGTCTTTTCCCTGGCCATGATGGTGTGTTTTTTGTTAGTGTGTTGCAAATGTAGTGTTTTTAAGGGGGCGGTGCCGCCGGCTCCCGCCCCCTTTGTGCAAAAGGGGCTGCGCCTGTAGAGAGGTGTAGTGTGTGCGGCGCAGCCCCGGGAAGCTTACTTTGAAACCATGAGAAAATCAGTAAGCGTCGTCGTTGGCAATCTCCTCCCTGTCTATCTCCTTCTTGTCAATTGCCCTCCACGCGTAGGCTATGTACGCCAATACGAAGGGTATCAGCAGAGACACGGCGGCCATGGTGCCGAGGGTGAACTCGCTGCTGCAGCTGTTCTGTATGGAGAGGGAAGACTGTAGGTCGGCGTTTGAGGGGTAGTAGGCCGTGTTGTTCCACCCGGCGCAGAGCAGCAGGGCCAGCACGGTTAGCACCGTGCCCGCGCCCATGGGCCAGATGCCGCGTATGTACGACGGCTTGAGCACGGTCTTGACTATGGCGAATAGCACCAAGGCCACCCCGGCGAGCAGCACTGCGGCCACGTACCACATCTCAACGAGGTTGTTGAGGTACTTGTATGGCTCCATGTGGGTGGTGGCGGTGGCCGGGTCGTAGGCGTAGCCGTCTTTGAGCAGCGTGCGTATGAGGAATGCCAGGAAGAACACTAAGAATGGCGCCGTGTTGTATATGAGCTGCCCCTTGACGCGCGAGCGTATGGCCGGGTCGCCCACGTTGTTGTTTATGTACAGCGTGCCGAGGATACGCGCCAGGAAGAACACGGCCAGTCCGAGCACGAGGTTCCACGGGTCGAGCAGTGCGTCAAGGCCGTTGCTGGCGTTGGCCCACTTGCTTATCACGGGGGTGAAGCCGCCCACGAGGTTGTCTTTCGCCACTATGAAGTTGGACCCGTTGAAGAACGTGGCCACGGCTCCGCCCACGAGCAGCGGGCCCACCACGCCGTTCACCACCAGGCACACTTGGAAGGTCTTGGCGCCGAGGAAGTTGCCTATCTTGTTTTGGAACTCGTAGCTGACGGCCTGCGCCACGAACGAGAAGAGTATCACCATCCACAGCCAATAGGCCCCGCCGAAGCTGGTGCTGTAGAACAGCGGGAACGAAGCGAAGAAGGCCCCGCCGAATGTTACCAGTGTGGTGAAGGTGAACTCCCATTTGCGGCCGGTGGAGTTTACCACAAGGCGGCGTTCCTCCGGTGTCTTGCCCAGTCCGAACACCATGGAGTTGGCCCCCTGCACGAACATCAGGAAGACCAGCAGCGCCCCGAGCAGCGACACTAAGAACCACCAGTATTGTTGCAAAAATTCGTAAGTCATATGTTGTGTCTCCTTGTATTATTGGTTAGTAGTCTGCGTCCGTCTGTCATTCGTGTTCCGCTGTGGAGTGTTCCGGCCCCTTCTTTATCTGCTTGCAGAGGATGTTGACCTCCACGGCGAGCATGGTGGTGAAGAGCAGCAGGAATATGAAGAAGGTGAGCGCCACCGAGCCTGCCGATATGTCTGACACGGCCACCCACGTGGGCATCATGTCTTGTATGGCCCAGGGTTGGCGGCCGAACTCGGCCACGAGCCAGCCCGATTCGCTGGCCACGTATGCCAGCGGCAGCATGGCCACGGAGGCCATGAGCAGGTACTTGTGCCTGGCTATGTCTTTCTTGTACACTATGAATAGGGACAGGGCGAAGAACGCTATGAAGAGGCAGCCCAGGCCCACCATCACGCGGAAGAGCCAGAAGTTGACCGGTATGGGCGGCACCAGTTCGTCGGCGGTCTTGGCGTATCCGTAGCCGAAGTGCTTCATGTTGTCCTTTATGGCCGGCAGCTGCGCTTCCATCGCTGCGCTGTCTCCCTCTGCCTTGGCCTTGCGGTAGGCTGATAGCGCGGCTATGGCTTTCTTGCCGTTGGCTATCTTCTCGGCGTACGACGGCTCGCGGGTGCCGTCCGGGCGTGTGTATCCGTTTATTATGTCGTTTATCCCCGGCACGAACCCGTCTGTGGTGCGCGTGGCCAGCAGCGATAGCGCGTTGGGCACGGCTATCCTGGCGGGCGGCTCGGCCTGGTTCTTGTAGTCGGGCTGTGTGAAGGGGTCCACCCATGCGAACAGCGTGAGGTCTTGCGACTCGCCGCCGTTGTACAGGGCTTCCATCGCGGCGAGCTTCATGGGCTGCGTCTTGGCCACCATGTAGGCGCTGTTGTCTCCGGTGAAGGCGGCCAGCAGCGAGGCGGCCAGCCCCAGGGCCGAGCCCACCTTTATGCTCTCCACGGCCAGCTTGCGCTCGCGGCCTTTCAACAGGTACCAGGCACTGACGGCCACGGTGAAAGCCGCCCCTATTATCCACGAAGAGGTTACTGTGTGGAAGAACTTGTCCACGGCGAACGGCGAGAGGGCCACCTCGGCGAACGACACCATCTCGTTGCGCATCGTGTCGGGGTTGAACTCGCAGCCCACGGGGTATTGCATCCACGAGTTGGCCACGAGTATCCACCATGCCGAAATGGTTGCGCCTATGCCGGTGAGCCATGTGGAGGCGAGGTGGAACCCGGCGGAGACCTTCTTCCACCCGAAGAACATCACCGCCACGAAGGTGGACTCCATGAAGAAGGCCACTATCCCCTCCACGGCCAGCGGGGCGCCGAAGATGTCGCCCACGAACCAGGAGTAGTTGCTCCAGTTTGTGCCGAACTCGAACTCGAGTATAAGCCCGGTGGCTATGCCCATGGCGAAGTTCACGCCGAAGAGCTTCTGCCAGAAACGCGCTGCGTCTCGCCAGAAGCGTTTCCTTGTGCGGTAGTAGCAGGTTTCCATCACGCCCATCACCACGGCTAAGCCCAGTGTGAGCGGCACGAAGAGCCAGTGGTATATGGCCGTGAGGGCGAATTGCGCCCTGGCCCAGTCCACAGCAGCCGTCGTGATTTCCAATAGTAGGTTGCTTGTCATTGTGTTGGTTTTTAGTTCTTGGTTTGTCTGTTTCGCTTGTCCTTGTCCCGCCAGGGCCTACCTGTCGGCCCTATCTATCATTTCGCCCCCCACGAAAGCCGCCTTGTCTCCGTCTTTGGCGTTGCTCCCCACGAAGTCGGGGAAGAAGAACACCTTTAGCACGGCGAACATTATGAACAGCTTCACCAGTATAACAGTCCATAGCGTCTTGCCCAGGGTCATGTTCCTGAATCCGTCGTAATAGAGGTCGAAAGCCCTGTATAGAAATCCCTTTTTGTCCATAGCGGCACCTTTTGGCGCAAATGTATGATTTATATTTTTCACACAAAGCGTAGCAAAGCATAAAAGTTGCATTTGTCGCCCACTGCGGCCATGTGGCGCGGTTTTGCGGCATAGATAGCCGTTGCGGACGGTGTTTGCGGTTGGCAAAAAAGGTTAAAGGTTGCGCCTGTTTAAAAGAAAACGCCGCCACAAGGCTATGCCTTGCAGCGGCGTTGCGGAAAGGGGGGGATTCGAACCCCCGTGGCACTTTTGGCGCCTACACGCTTTCCAGGCGTGCCTCTTAAGCCACTCGAGCACCTTTCCAATAAGCTCCCTTGTGCGCAGTGTCCGCGCTTCGGGTTGTGCAAAGGTATTCTTTTCCTTTGTCAACAAGCCTCTTGGGCGGTTTTTTTTGCCGTTTTGTGCCAAACGCCCCTTTCGCCCCATACTGCGGACGGGGTAATCCCTTACGTTGCTACCTTTGTGAAAGTTGTGATAACTTTGCAATATGGCACAGAAGCTCGTACAGACACAGGCTCAGCAGCAAAGGCAGGTGCAGCGGCTATCCCAGCAGCAGATGCTGCATATTAGGATGGTCGAGATGCCCATATCCGAGCTTGAGCAGTATGTGGCAGCCGAGGTGGACGACAACCCGGCCTTTGACATCTCCGGTCAAGGTGATGAAGGCCAGGATTACTATGCCTCCACGGAAGATGGTGGCGGTTTTGAGCGACAGGGTGTGGCCGATGGGAAGAAAGACTCCCTTGACGAAGCATTGGAGGGCATCGGGGGGGACGACTACATGCCTTCGGCCACCTACCGCGAACCGGGCGTGGATGCCGACTACGAGGAGGTGGTATACGGGCAGACGAGGTCTTTCTACGACCTATTGGCCGAACAGATAGGCGAGGCCGACATGGGATGCGCCGATAGGAGGATTGTGGAATACCTCGCAGGGTCCCTTGACAGCGACGGAATACTGAGGAAGGATATCGGGGACGTGGCGGACGAGCTGGCCATATACCACAATATAGATGCCACGCCAGCCCAGGTGGAGGCCGCCCTTGCTGTGTTGCAGGACATGGAACCGGCGGGGATCGGGACCCGTGACTTGCGTGAGTGCCTTCTGCTGCAAATAAGGCGCAAGCCGGCCGGGAGGATGCGCAGCCTTATGGAGGAGACCATAGGCCGGCTGTTTGAAGATTTCGCCAAGAAGAAATGGGACAAGATAGGCCGATCGCTGAAAATAGACGAGCACGAGGCCGCCGCACTACGGACTGAGATACTTCGGCTAAACCCGAAGCCGGGGGCTGCGTGGGGGGAGGCCGAAGGCCGCAGTATGCAACAGATAACGCCTGATTTCATAGTGGAAGCGGGGGATGACGGGCGGGTGTCTTTCCACCTCAACAGGGGAGACTTGCCGGTGTTGTCCGTGTCGCGCCAGTTCGCGGATATGGCGGAGGCCTACAAGGCCAACAAGGGTGGCATGGCAAAGGCAGACAAGGAAGCTTTGCTGTACGCCAAGGAAAAGGTGGACAGGGCGAGAGGTTTCATAGAGGCCGTGAGGCAGCGCCGTGCCACGTTGGAATCAACCATGGGGGCTATCATGGCCTGGCAGGATAGGTATTTCGAAGACGGGGACGAAGCCGAACTCAAGCCGATGATTCTGAAAGACATTGCGGAGAAGACCGGGCTGGACATATCCACGGTGTCAAGGGTGTGCAGCCAAAAGTATGCACAGACCCCCTGGGGAACTTTCCCCCTGAGGTTTTTCTTCTCGGATTCATATATGGCCGATGCCGGGGAAACCTCCACGCGGCGCATAAAGATAGCCCTGAAAGAGCTGATAGGGGGGGAGGACAAGGCCGCTCCGCTTAGCGACGATGCGCTTGCGGCCGCCATGAAAGGGAAGGGCTACCCGATAGCCCGCCGCACTGTGGCCAAGTACAGGGAGCAGATGGGCCTGCCGGTGGCCAGGCTAAGGAAAGGGTGACGGCATGGGCGTGAACGCAAAGACCATACTGTTGGCGGCAAGGTGGCTGAGCATACTGTTCACACCTTTCTACTTGCCAATGCTCGGCGTGGCATCGCTGTTTGCGTTCACGTACCTCGGCATATTGCCGTTTTCATACAAGCTCATTGTGGCGCTCATAGTCTACGTGTTCACCATACCGCTCCCATCCCTGCTGATACGCATATACCGCAACTACCACGGCTGGACTCTTTGGCAGCTTGGTTACCGTGAGAGGCGAGCCATGCCGTACGTCATATCGATAATGTGCTACATCGTGTGCCTTTACGTGATGAGCGTGATGCGCATTCCGCATTTCGTGGGAGGGATACTGATGGCAGCCCTGGCTGTGCAGGTGGCGTGTGCCATGGTGAACATATGGTGGAAGATCTCCACCCACACCGCAGCGATAGGAGGGGTGGCGGGTGCGCTCACAGCTTTCGCATCGTTGCTCAATTTCAACCCGGTGTGGTGGCTGTGCGCGGTGGTGTTGCTCGGCGGCCTTGTAGGGTCGGCCAGGATGATACTCAGGCAGCACACGCTTTGGCAGGTAACGGCCGGTTTCCTGTTGGGGACTGCCGCGGCCAGGTATGCGATATTGGCAATGTAGGACAAACAAAAACAAAATACCATGGAACCATTAGTTAGCATTATCATGGGCAGCACAAGCGACATGCCCGTGATGGAAAAGGCCTGCAAGACACTTGACGGCCTTAGGATACCTTTCGAGGTGAACGCACTCTCGGCACACCGCACACCGCAGGCCGTGGAGGAATTCGCTCGAGAAGCCGAGGGGCGCGGAATAAAGGTGGTTGTGGCCGCCGCAGGCATGGCCGCCGCCCTACCGGGGGTGATAGCTGCGAACACCACGTTGCCCGTGATAGGTGTGCCCATAAAGGGTATGCTCGACGGCCTTGACGCCTTGCTGAGCATAGTGCAGATGCCCCCCGGGATACCCGTGGCCACGGTGGGAGTGAACGGGGCTGCCAACGCTGCCGTACTCGCCGCCGAAATCTTGGCCGCCGCCGACAGTGGGATAGCCGCCAGGGTGAAGGAATACAAGGCTTCTCTTACCGAGAAGATAGAAAAGGCCAACAAAGAATTGGCCGAGATAAAGTTTGAATACAAAACCAACTGACACTGCGGAGGTGGAAGAGTACGGCGGCAAGGCAGCCCTCCCAGACTTGTTCAACTATCGGAGGAGGGAGACACATAAGGTGGCCGTGGGGACAAAGGCCATAGGAGGAGACTCGCCGGTTTTGGTGCAGTCCATGGCCACGACGGACACCTGCGATATTCCGGCCAGCGTGGAGCAGGCCGAAACGGTGATACGCGCCGGTGGGGAGCTCGTGAGGTTCACCACGCAAGGGAGCAGGGAGGCGGAAGCCTTGGAGGGAATCGTGGCCGGACTGCGAAAAGACGGCTTCACAGAGCCCGTTTCGGCGGATGTGCATTTCAACCCGGCGGTGGCGGAAGTGGCCGCAGCCTATGCCGACAAGGTTAGGATAAACCCCGGCAACTACATAGATCCGGCGAGGACGTTCAAGGCGGTGGAGTATACCGAAGAGGAATACTCCGGGGAACTATGGAAGATAAGGGATAGGCTAAGCACCTTGATAGGCATATGCCGCGAACACGGCACAGCACTCAGGATTGGGGTCAACCATGGTTCCCTTTCTGACCGGATAAGAAATCGCTATGGGGACACCCCGGAGGGTATCGTGGAGAGCTGCATGGAGTTCCTACGTATATGCAAGGATATGTCTTTCGGCAACGTGGTGGTGTCTGTCAAGTCGTCCAACACAATGCTTATGGTCCGGGCTGTCAGGCTCATGGTTGAAACCATGGCAGCCGAGGGCATGGCTTACCCGTTGCACCTCGGCGTGACGGAAGCCGGAGACGGCGACGATGGCAGGATAAAGAGTGCCGTGGGCATAGGCGCATTGCTGGCTGACGGGATAGGAGACACCGTTAGGGTTTCGCTAAGCGAGCCGCCTGAAAACGAGATACCCGTAGCAAGGCATCTTGTGGAATACATATCGTCAAGGAGCGGGCATGTGCATGTTCCAGCCGAGGCTTATCCCGGTTTTGACTACTCTTCTCCACGCCGCAGGGCTACGAGGGAAGTGGGCGGCATAGGTGGGAACTGTCCCGCAGCAGTAGTGTCTTCACGCTTGGGTGGAAGTTCTGCATTCAAGGCAGACGCTGTGCCCGATTATGTGTATGTGGGGGGAGGGCTGCCCGAACATAGGGCTCCCGGGGTGAAATATGTAGTTGACTTCCAAAACTACAAGGGCGAGGCAGGCACTTATCCGATATTTCCCCATACGGCCCTGGCGGCAGTCCCATTGGTAAAGGCGGATGTCAAGTTTGTCGCATTGCGGTACGGCTGCGCCCCGGAAGAGTACACAGCCTGCCTTAGGCGCACACCCGAGGCCGTGGCGGTGTGTTTCAGCCGGCACCCCAACAGGCTCGGCGAACAAAGGGCCTTGGTGCACGAGATGGCACGTATGGGGCTGGACACGCCTGTGGTGTTCGTCCAGGCTTATGCACACCGGGTAGGTGAATTGCCGCTGCTTCAGATAGAAGCCGCTGCTGATATGGGCGCGCTGATGGCAGACGGCCTTGTGGACGGCCTTTGGATAATGAACGATGGTGGCATTCCATCGGAGGAAATAGAGTCCACGGCATTCGCTGTGTTGCAGGCGGGACGCCTGAGGATAAGCAAGACGGAATACATTAGCTGCCCGGGGTGTGGGCGGACTTTGTTCGACCTGCCTGCCACGGTGGCCAGGGTGAAGAAAGCCACCGGCCACATGAAAGGCTTGAAGATAGGGGTGATGGGCTGCATCGTGAACGGCCCGGGAGAGATGGCCGATGCCGATTACGGCTATGTCGGTGCCGCACGAGGTAAGGTGTCGCTGTACAAGGGGCGTGAATGCGTGAAAAAGAACATACCGGAAGAGCAAGCCGTGGAACACTTGCTGGAACTTATTCAACAAGACTATAAATGACACAGGAACAAAAGACAGAGATAGAGGAGAGGATCGTGGAGGTGATAAAGACCGTGTACGACCCAGAGATACCGGTGAACATTTGGGACCTCGGCATGATTTACAAGGTGGACGTGGCGGACGACGCTACGGTGGACATAGACATGACTTTCACCTCGCCCACTTGCCCGGCGGCGGATTTCATCTTGGAAGACGTGAGAACCAAGGTGGAAAGCGTGGGAGGGGTGGCGGCGGCCAACATAAACCTCGTTTTCGAGCCGGCTTGGGACAAGAGCATGATGAGCGAGGAAGCCCTGGTGGAGCTGGGGCTTGACTGAAACAAACCCCTCAACGAGACCATGAAAAACGTCTATTTCATATCCGACGCCCACCTCGGGTCGCTTGCCATACCGCACGCAAGGATGCAGGAACGCCGCCTTGTGCGTTTCCTCGACTCCGTGAAAGACAAGGCCTCGGCCGTCTACATGATGGGCGACATGTTCGATTTCTGGAACGAATACCGCTATGTGGTGCCCAAGGGCTTCACACGTTTCCTGGGGAAGGTGTCGGAACTCACAGACAACGGCGTGGAGGTGCATCTCTTCGTGGGCAACCACGACCTTTGGACATACGGCTACCTGGAAAAGGAGTGCGGCATTATTGTGCATAGGGGAGCGGAAAGCGTGGAAATAGCAGACAAGGTGTTCTACCTGGCACACGGGGACGGCCTTGGAGACCCGGACGCCAAATACCGGATACTGCGCAGACTCTTCCACAACCGCCTATGCCAGGCACTGCTCGGGGCGTTGCACCCCAGGTGGGGCATGTGGCTGGGCCTAAACTGGGCCAAACGCAGCCGCATAAAGCATTCCGGGGAAAACGAATCGCCCTACATGGGGGAAGACCGGGAATGGCTCGTGAAGTACACAAAGGGATATATGCGCGACCACCCGGATATAGACTACTTCGTATACGGGCATAGGCACATAGAGCTTGACCTGATGCTCACGAGGAAGACGCGCATGCTGATACTTGGCGACTGGATAAGCCGCTTCACCTACGCAGTGTTCGACGGGGAACACATGCTTATGGAAAACTACATAGAGGGCGAAAGCCAACCATGACAACAAAACAATGACCATGAAGAAAACAACAGCGATAATGGCCGCAATCATAGCGGCAGCCCCGGCAAATGCCGACGAGGGAATGTGGACTATGTACGACCTGCCGAAGCAGGTGTACGAACAAATGGCCGGATACGGCTACTCTCTGCCATACGGCTCGCTATACCAAGACGGCGACGCACTGATGCACTCGGTGGTAAACTTCTCCGGCTTCTGCTCCGGCGTGGTGGTTTCACCAGACGGGCTGGTGTTCACAAACCACCACTGCGGATTCGAGGCCATAAGGAAACACTCCACCGTGGAACACGACTATATGCTAAACGGCTTCTACGCCGAAAATGCGGAGGACGAACTGCCCTGCGAAAACATGTTCGTAAGTTTCATGCGCAAGCAGGAAGACGTAACACCGAGGCTCAAAGCCCTCGGGCTTGACGCTATGGACAAGGCTGCAAAGGCCAAGCTCATAGACTCCCTTGAGACGGCCCTTACAAAGGAAGCCCAAACGGCGGACTCCACTCTGAGGGTGAGCATAGACCCTTTCTATGAAGGCAACAAGTATTACGCCACCACGTACCAGGACTTCAACGACCTAAGGCTCGTATTCACAATACCAAAGTCTATGGGCAAGTTTGGCGGGGAAACGGACAACTGGATGTGGCCAAGGCAGACCTGCGACTTCTCCGTGTTCCGGGTATACGCGGCGCCAGGAACCAACGCACCGGCGGAATATTCACCGGAAAACAAGCCTTACAAACCTGCCCACTGGGCAAAGGTGAGCCTTGACGGATACAGCGAGGGCGACTTCGCCATGACCATCGGCTACCCCGGTTCCACAAGCCGCTACCTGTCGTCGTACGGCATAGAGGAAATGCGCTCCGCCAAGAATGCGCCGAGGGCGCAGGTCAGGGGCGTGAAGCAGGAAATAATGGCGAAGCACATGGCTGCGGACGAGGCTGTGAGGATCAAGTACGACTCCAAGTATGCACAGAGTTCCAACTACTGGAAAAACTCAATAGGCATGAACAAGTGCATAGACTCCATCGGCCTTGTAGGCCAAAAGCAAGCCTACGAAGCCCGTATTGCACAATGGCAGGACACGGCGCTGGCCGAAAAGGACCGAGTTGACTTTGAAAGGCTCGCCGGGCTGTACGCCAGGAGAAAGGAGGCCGTGGAGGCCAATATGTATTTCGGCGAGACTTTCATTGGCACCAATGAACTTTGCACGCGTGCCTTCGGCCTTAACCGCATGGAGGTGAAGGGCGGTGAAAGGAAAAGCAAGCAGTACGTGCAGTTCGGGGACAATTCCGACAAGTGGGACAAGGCTCTCGACTGCGAGGTGGCCGGGGCGCTTATGGAAAACTACCGCAAGCACGTGCCGGCAAAATACTTGCCCGGGTTCTACGAGGAGGTGGACTCCAAGTGGGGCGGAGACTGCATGGCCTACGCTAAGCACCTCTACGACAACTCGGCCATAATGACCACCGAGCCTCTGTATGTCAACAAGAAGGCGTACAAGAATGACCCGGGGGTTGTCTTCGGGAAAACCCTCGCACCGGTGAGGGCAGCGATAAACGTGGCTTTGGACGCTTGCCGCGACAGCATTGCGCTGTTGGAAAAGAAGCTGTGCGCAGCCAAGCTGTGGATGGAGGAAGACATGCCCCATTATTCGGATGCCAACTTCACCATGCGCCTGAGCTATGGGCAGGTGGGGGGGTATTCCCTCGGTGGGAAGCCCTCCGGCCACTACACCCTGCCGCAGAGCATTGTGGAGAAAATGGACAAGGCCGGCACCACGCCCGACTATTGGACGCAGCCGGTGATGAGGGAACTAATGTCAGCAACCGATTTCAAGCAGTACGCCGACAGCGTGACGGGCACACTGCAGCTGTGCTTCCTCACCAACAACGACATAACCGGCGGCAATAGCGGCTCGCCCATGTTCGACGGCAAGGGGCGGCTCATTGGCCTGGCCTTTGACGGCAACTGGGACAGCCTCTCTTCCGACATCAATTTTGATTCGCGCCTTGCACGCTGCATAGGTGTGGACATACGCTATATGCTCTACATGATGGACAAGTGGGGCAACGCCAAGCGCCTTTTGGACGAAATAGGTGTGGGCATGTAAGAGTCCCCAACGGTTTGGAAAGCGGAAATCCCGCACGGCAGGCTGACGTGCGGGATTTCCTTGTGTGCGGACGGCCTTTAAGGCCTGTGTGTGTCAATACCCGTCATTCTGTTTCAGCACGCCCTTGTTGGCATCGAGCGCGTCTGTGGGTATGGGCAGGTAGCGGTTGTGCGCCTTGAACACCCTGTCTTCCACCTTGCGCTCGGCGGCCTTGCCGGGGTCGGTGTCTATCGTGGCGCGGGTTTCGGGATTCTCCCCTGCCATGTCCACCGTGCCTATCATGCGTTCAAGGGTCTCGTTTAGCACTTGCTCCGCCAACATCTTCCCGTCGCCAGTCTTCCAGCGCAGGATGTCCGCACGGCGCAGCCCCTCGCCGGCAAGCTCGGCCCCGCGCTCGCGGCGTATTAGTTCGCGCAGCTTCTCCTTTGTGTCATACTTGCCCTGGTCCACCTTGGGCATGCCCACGCGCTGGCGCACCTGGTCCAAGGCTTCGTACACTTCCGCCGACGGGCCGGAGAGTTCGTTGGAGGCCTCGGCGAGCGACAGCAGCACCTCGGCGTAGCGGAACACTATTACGTTGCACGTGGTGGCCCACATATCGGCGTATTGCGTGATGGGCTCCTGGTACTTGTACCAAGTGAGTCCCGTCTTCGACGAGTTGTCGGCCTTAGTGTAGAAATTAGGGTTGGGCTCGCCCTTGATTTCCTTGTCCAAGGTGTTGAACACGGCCTTTATTCCTTCGGATGTGGTGTAGTCGCATCCGGGGTACAGCACCGTCATGGCCAGGCGTGGGTCGCGGTTGGCGAAAGGATGGGTGGCGTCGTAGCCAGAGCCCGGTTCGTCTATGGCCATGCCGTTGGCCATCTCGAAGTTGTTCACCACGTGCTGCGTGGGCACCACGGATGACCAGCCGCCTTCGCCGTTGTTGTACAGCTGCCCTATGGTGGAGAGCGAGTAGGTGTTTTCCAAGCTCTGTATGGCGAGTATTATCTCGGGGGAGCTTTGCCCTTTCACGTTGAACACCTTGGCGAAGCTGTCGTCAAGGCTGTATTCGCCAAGCCCGATTATCTGTTGGGCGCACTCCTTGGCCTTGGCCCAGTCTCCGTAATACAGCGCCCCGCGCATGCGCAGCGCCAGCGCGGCCCCACGGGTTATACGCCCCTTTTCGGCGGCCACGGGCAGCAGGGGGATTATCTCGTCCAGTTCCTTTTCCACGTATTCGCGCACTTCCGCCTCGGTGTTGCGCGGCACCCTTGCCTCTTCGGCGGAAGCGAAGTTGCCTATCAGTGCCACCCCGCCGTAGTTCCAGTTCATCTTGAAATACTGGTATGCGCGGATGAAGCGTGCCTGCGCCACTATGGCTGTCTTGGAGGCTTCGTCAGCAATGCCGCACTTGTCTATGTTCTCAAGCAGCGTGTTCACCTGCCTTATCTTGGAGAAGTCGTACAGGCTCCACCCCGGGGACCCTGCCGAGAGCGATCCGTTGCCAATGTTGGTAAGGCCTTCCCAGGGGAAGTTGCCGTAGGCGAAGTCAGACCCGGCGTCCCAATAGAGCAGCAGGCTGGGGTCTTCCCAGTAGTCGTAGCAGCCGATGAGGAACTTCTCCGCATCGTCTTGCGTCAGCCACGTGTTGCTGGGCGACAGGGCGTCTTTTGGTTCCGTGTCGAGGAAGTCAGAGCACGATGTGGCGGATAGGGCCAGGGCCCCGGCCATGAACATTGTTCCTATGTGTTTCATTTCTTGTCCGTGTTTAGGTTGGTTAGAAAGTGATGCTGAGGCCTATGGCGTGTGTGCGCAGCAGCGGGTATGAAGAGAGCCGCTGGCTCGTGGCCTCGGGGTCTATGTTGATGCGCATGCCGTCGAGTGTGAAAAGGTTCTCCACGGAATAGTACACGCGCAGGTTGTCTATGCCGGCCTTTGCCGTCAGGGCCTTGCCGAAGGTGTAGCCCACCTGCAGGTTTTTCAGGCGCAGGTAACTGCAGTCTTCCAGCCAGAAGTCGGCCACGGCCGTGCGGCTGCTGCTGGGCGAGTTGGTGCTTTCGAAGATCCTCGGCATGGAGCCGCCCTTGTTGGTTTCGCTCCAAGCGTCTTTCCATATCGTGGCCGGGTGTGCCGCGTCGCCGGAGAAGTTGCCGTACACCTCGTGGGCGTCGAAGTAGCGCGACATGCCGGCGGCCCCGTTGAAGAAAGCGGATATGTCAAACCCCTTGTAGCCGGCCGTGAGGTTGAGGGCGAAGGTGTAGACCGGCTCGGAGCTGTCTGCGTAGTAGCGGTCGTCGCTGTCAAGCTTGCCGTTGCCGTCCACGTCCACATAGCGGATGTCGCCGGCGCGGAACTGCTTGCCGAAGGGGTTGCCGTATTTCTCGGTGAACTCCGCCGCTTCCTGGTCAGACTGGAAGAAGCCGTCGCTCTTGTACACGTAGTAGGTGTTGAAGGCGTGGCCTGGTGCGTTGCGCTGGTTGTAGCCCGTCTCTATGAACTCGGTGCCCGGGGTGAGCGCCAGTATCTCGTTGTTGTTGTAGGCGAAGTTGGCGCCGGCGCCGAATGTCCAGTCGCCCCACTTGTCATTGTACTGCACAGACAGCTCCACGCCGGAGTTGCGCATGCTCCCTATGTTGTCGTAATAGTCTCCCAGGGCGAACTCCTTGGGAGTCTTCATCTTCATTATTATGTCGGAAGTCTTGCGGTTGTAGTAGTCTATGCTTCCGAATATCTTGTTGATGAAGGCGAAGTCGAGGCCCACGCCCCACGTTGTGGCCTTTTCCCACGATATGGTGGCGAGTTTGTAGCCGGACTGCACGTATCCGCTTTTCAGGGCGCCGCCTATGGGATACGCAGTGTCAAGGCTGTAAGTGTTTATGGCGGGGTAGTATTCGTCCAGGGCGTCCTGGTTGCCCAGCATGCCCCAGCTGGCGCGCAGTTTCAGGTTGTTGAGCCAGCCCTTGTGGTCGGCGGCAAAGGCTTCCTCGCTTATGCGCCACCCTGCGGAGAACGAGGGGAAGTAGCCCCAGCGGTGGCCGTCGGCGAAGCGGCTCGAGGCGTCTGCGCGCAGGTTGGCCTCCAAGAGGTAGCGCCCGGCGTAGTCGTAGTTCACACGGCCGAAGTAGGAGAGCATGTTGAGCTGGCGCGTGTAGCCCTCGTTGGCCTGGGAGGATTTCTCTCCGGCGTCCATGTCGGTGAGGATGTTCAGGGGGAAGTTTTTCCTGAAAGCTTTCAGTTCCTTGTAGCTGTACCCCTCGGCGTGCCAGCCGAGCATGGCCTTGAAGTTGTGTTCGCGGCCGAAGGTCTTGCCGTAGTTGAGCAGTGCCTCGAAGGTCTTGCGGTCCCATTGGTAGGCCGTGTTGGTGAGCTGGCTGGGGTCTGTGGCCTTGTCGGCGTTGTAGCGGAAGTAGGGCTGGAAGTAGTTGTAGTCTTGCGTGTTGGCCACGAACGAGGCGTTTGCCGTGGCCGTGAGCCCGTCTGCGATCTTCCAGTCAAGGCCCAACAGCCCGGAGAAGTTGCGGTTGTCCCGGCTCACCTTTATGCCGTTGTCGATCCAGGCTATGGGGTTGCCGTCCGATATGCTGCCCCATGTGCCGTCTGCGTTGCGCGCCGGTATCCACGGCGCTATAAGGTTGAGCTGGCGCACAAGCTGGTCGCTGCTGCCGCCGGCGTAGGCCGAGCTGGCGTCGTCGTAGGCGTTCTTGGTGTAGGCCATGTTGAGGCGTGCGGTGAGGTGGTCGTTAATGTCCATGGACAGGTTGGTGCGGCCGTTGAACTGCTCGCGCCCGGCGTTGGGCAGTATGCCGTCTTGTTTCAGGTAGCCGGCCGAAGCCATGTAGCGCACGTATTGGTTGCCGCCGGAGATGTTCACGTTGTGGCGTTGCAGGGCGCCGGTCTTGTAGGCCAACCCGTACCAGTCGGTGTTGGGGTAAGCCGGGTCTGTGCCGTCCCTGAACTTCTGTATTTCCTCTTCGCTGAACCGCGCCGCCTTGCCGTCGGCCTGCAGCGCATAGTTGTACATCTCGGCGTAGTCGGCCGAGCTGAGGCGCTCTATCATGTTGGTGGCGTTCTGGAAGCTCACGCTGCCGTTGTAGGTGATTTTCGGCTTGCCGGCTCCGCCGCCCTTGGTCGTTACGAGTATCACGCCGTTGGAGGCCTTGGAGCCGTAGATGGCCGCAGATGCCGCGTCTTTGAGCACGGATATGCTCTCTATGTCGTTGGGGTCTATGCTGCTGAGCGTGCCGGTCTCCACGCCGTCCACGAGTATGTATGGGCTGGCGGAGTTGAGCGTGCCGGTGCCGCGCACGCGTATGCTGCCCGCGTCCATGCCCGGCGCTCCGTTGGTGCCGGTTATGGTTACGCCCGGCATCATGCCTTGCAGGGCCGACTGCACGTTGTTTATCGGCCTGGCTTCCAGCTCCTTGGCATCTATGGAAGCCACCGAGCCGGTGAGGTTGGCCTTCTTCTGCGTGGCGTAGCCCACCACCACGATGTTTTCCAGTTCCACGCCGTCTTCCTGAAGCACCACCTCGAGAGCTGCGCCGCCCACGGCCTTGGTGGCGGGCTTGAAGCCCACCGAGCGCACCTCCACCTTCTGGTCTTTCTGCGCCTCGATGGTGAAGACGCCGTCGATGTCGGTAACCGCGGCCGACTTGCCGTCAAGGATTACCGTGGCGCCCATTACGGGGTCGCCGTGGCTGTCCTTGACGGTTCCCCGCACTGTCTGCTTTTGGGCAAACGCGCTGATGCCCAGCATCAGCATCAGGCCTGAGAGGATCAGCCTGAGTGGTCGTTTTCTCTTTTGTTCCATACTTGTTTTGGTAAATGGTTTTTGGTTATGGTGTAAGTTGGGTTCTACCGGTAGCCTATGTGGGCAAAGGTAATGCGCTTGCCTTTCATATCCATAGGCTGCGGCTTGTTTTATTTTTTACGTGCCTTGCGTGTCTGTTTTGCGTGTTAATCCAAGGCTCACCCGGCGGTACCACGGCCTGGTACGGGAAATACCGCGGCTTGGTACCGATAGTACCACGGCTTGGTACTGGGAGTACCAAGCCGTGGTATTTGGCTGATGAATGGTTGCCGTGGGTGGGCCGCTGCGTCAAGGGAATGCCGGGTGCGGATATGGAAAACGGCCGGCACGCTGGTTGTGCGTGCCGGCCGTTGCCGTATTGTATGCGCTTGCCTACTTTACGGCCCTTTTCTTGCCGCCTACTATGTAGAGTCCGCGAGATGGCCTTTCCACCCTGAGCCCCTGCAAGTCGTAAACCTGTTCCGGCTTGCCGCAGTGCGTTGCGGCAATCCCGGTGGACACCCCGAAGGGGTATCCCTTTGCCATTGCCGAGCCTTCGTCCACAGGTAGGTAGGCGCGGTGCGCCCCGTTGTCCACGCTTCCGCCGCCGGCGTTTTGGTAGTAGAAGCCGTAGCTGCCGGGCGTGTGGCCGCTGTCGAGAGAAAGCACGTAGTACTTGGTGCCGGGAGCTGAAAGCGTCTCGGCGTTATCGGTGCCGCGCAGGCTGTTGTAGGGATCCGGGGCGGCTTCCGTATCAGTTGCCTCGAAAACGTATTCCCCCACGGTTTGGGCTTTCACCACCACGGCTTCGCCTTTTGGCAACACGTCTCCCGGCCGGTACGCCCTGCTCTCCACTATGGAGCCGCCGTCTATGCGGTATGTGTGGGCGGTAACCCCCTGCGGCACGACGAGGTTCCTGCCGCCGTAGTACATAGTGGCCATGAGCGGCCCGCCTGCGGCGAACTCCACCGTGGCCGGGGTGCCGCCCTCTCCCGTCTCCGTCTTCGGGCGGCGTATGCGCTGCTGGAATGCGTACTGCGAGCCGTCCTCCGCCGTGGCTTTCCAGGTGCGCACCACCACTTCCGTTCCGCCGCCGATGTCTTCCGTTTCTTCATGGTAAGTGGTTTGCAGCGGTGCCCCGTTGGCTGACGTTGCCGCCACCTGCGCCACCGCCGGCATACTCTCCCCCTCGCCGAGGGTTACCGCGGCTTCGGGAGTGCCGGTGAACTTCACCTTGGTGGCTCCGTCTGACACGGTGAAGCCGCCGCCGTAGGACAGCGTGGCGAGGTCTTTGAGTTCCGATGTGGGCAGCCCGGCGGCGTTCACTGCCGGATAGTGGGGCGACAGGGCGAAGGCTCCCCCGCCTATTATTTCCACCTTTATCACACCCGGGCGTACTTCCTTGGGGTAGTGTGCCTTGTCCATGAAATCGGTCTGTTCGGGCATCATCGCCACAGTTTTCTGCGGAATGGCTATGGTGCAGCTACCGTCGTTCGGGGTGCGGTCCACTATGACATGTGGGAAAGTGCGCCCCAAGTCGTCAGACATCAGTATGCGCACGAAGCTGCCGCCCTGCGGGTATAGGGTTTGGTCTACGTCCCAGCGCAGTTCCACCAGCTCGCCCTTGCCGAAGGTGGCGTGCTGCGAGAAGTCGGGCGCGGTTATGGTGAAAGGCGTGCCTTGCACTATCTCCAGCTTCCGCTGCACCACATCGTAGAAAGGCGCGCGGCTGTCTGCCGCCGAGCCGTCATAGGCGCCGAGCCAAAAGGTGTATTCGCCAGTGGCCACTGTGCGGGGGTCGCTGTTGAGCACCATCAGGCCTTGGTTGTTGAACTCCGTCTGGAATGGCACCATCGGGTCTGCCGTACCCTTGTGGGCCAGGAACTTGGCCTTTCTTCCTGCGGTGCCCAAGTCCATCTGGTGCACCTTGTAAGCGGGGGTGTGTGCCGATTCCGTTTCCGGCACGGCTATATAGAAGTAGCTTCCGGCCGGCACTTTCAAAGCTTCGCCTATGGAACTGCGGTCTATGGCCGGCCCGTTGCCGCTGCGTGGCGTGCCCACGGGGTAGTTGGTTACCGTGGACGACTGCCCGGAGAGAGTCTTGCGGCTGTTGTCCGTGTAGTAAGGCGTGGCGTTGAGCTTGGTGGTTATTTCCTTTACGGAGTAGAGGTTGAAGAAATCCATATCACCTCCGTAGCCCATCATGCTGCGGCCTTGGTATGGTTCCACGCTCTCGTATGCGCTTACGCCGTTGGTGTGGCTGTGGTGCGCGCCGAAGAGGTGGCCCAATTCGTGGCCCACTATGGCGGTCCTGTTCACCGTGGCCACAGCTGCGCCCTTGTACTCTCGCTTGTACACCCCGCCGAGTTCGGCCATGCCGGTGAGGTCGTATGTCTTTCCGGCTATCCATATCCCGGCGTCGTATGCGTCTTCCCCAATCATGTCGTTGATGGGCTGCGTGGCTGCGTACACTATGTTTTGCAGGGCCATGCCTTTGAACGGAGAGTTGTTGGGGTACATCACTATCAGCTTGCGGTCTTTCACCACCTGGAACCTCACGCCGAGTTCGGGGGTGTAGATCTTGTTGAGGTCTTGCTCCACTTCGTCCCAGAATTGCCAAACCTGCCCCTCGTTTTGGTAGAATAGTTCCTGGTACATGCCGTAGTCCACGGGTATGGCCAGGCGGTATGTCCTCAGCACCCCGTCTGTCTCTATGTTGCCAGTGCCGTCCGCCGGGGCCTTGCCCGCTTTCAGCCGCGCCGGTGTGTGTGAGCAGGTGCCGCAGCCGCCGCGGGCCGTGGCTTGCGTGAGGGCGCAAAAGCCCAGCATTAGTGTCAGTAGTAGTCGTGTTACCATTGTTGAGTTTTTGGTTTTGGTTGTTGGTTTAAGGTTTGAAAAAGCCGCGCCGGGCTGCGCAACCGCTCCATCTGCAAGATGGCGCACGCAGTCCGGCGCGTGTGGTGTCGGATTTGCCGGGGCTTTACAGCTCCTGCTTCACCTCTATCTCTGTGAATGCTTCGAGTATGTCGCCCTCGCGTATGTCGTCCACGTTTACGAGGCTTATGCCGCATTCGTACCCGGTGGGCACTTCCTTCACATCGTCCTTGTATCGTTTCAGCGCGCTTATCGGGGCCGTGTGCACCACCACGCCGTCCCTAACCACGCGCACCTTGTCGCTGCGGTGCACCTTTCCGTCTGTAACGAGTGCGCCGGCCACGGTGCCCACCTTGGATATCTTGTAGACCACCTTCACTTCCACCTCGCCGGTGGCCACTTCCTTCTTAACCTTGTCGAGCATGCCCACCATGGCCGACCTTATGTCATCTATGGCGTCGTATATCACGGAGTAGGTGTTTATCTCCACCCCGGCCTGCTCGGCTTGCTTGCGTGCCGCGCTCGAGGGGCGGACTTGGAAGCCTACGATGAGGGCGTCCGATGTGTCGGCAAGGGTTACGTCGTTCTCCGATATCTGTCCCACGCCCTTGTGTATCACGTTCACCTGCACCTTTTCCGTGGAGAGGTTTATGAACGAGTCGCTCAGCGCTTCTACGGAGCCGTTGGTGTCCGCCTTCACTATCACGTTGAGTTCCTTGAACGAGCCGAGGGCTATGCGGTGGGAGATGTCGCTCAGTGTGAGTCTCTTCTGCGTGCGCAGTCCCTGCTCTCGCTGCAGCTGCTCTCGCTTTATGGCCACCTCCTTGGCTTCCTTTTCCGTCTTCATCACGTGGAATGCGTCTCCTGCCGTGGGTGCGCCGTTCAGTCCGAGTATGGTCACTGGGTCGGACGGCATGGCCTTGGCGATGGGTTTGTTGCGGTCGTTGAACATTGCCCTCACCTTGCCGTAGCTTGTGCCGGCCAGCACCACGTCTCCCACTTTTAGGGTGCCGTTGGCCACGAGCAGTTTGGATGTGTATCCGCGCCCCGTTTCCAGGGTGGATTCCACCACGTGGCCCAATGCGCTGCGGTTGGGGTTGCCTTTCAGGTCGAGCATTTCGGCTTCGAGCAGCACCTTTTCGAGCAGTTCCTCCACTCCGCTGCCCTGCTTGGCGCTTATTTCCTGGCACTGGTACTTGCCCCCCCAGTCTTCCACGAGCAGGTTCATCTGCGCCAGTTCCTCGCGCACCTTGTCGGGGTTTGCCCCGGGCTTGTCAATCTTGTTTATGGCGAAGACCATCGGCACGTTGGAGTTCTGTGCGTGGGCAATGGCCTCCTTGGTGGTGGGCATCACGCTGTCGTCCGCGGCTATTATTATTATGGCTATGTCAGTAATCTGCGAGCCGCGTGCGCGCATGGCGGTGTAGGCTTCGTGGCCTGGTGTGTCAAGGAAAGTGATATACCGCTCCCCGGGCAGTTCCACCTTGTATGCGCCTATGTGCTGCGTTATGCCGCCGGCCTCTCCCGCTATCACGTTTGTCTTGCGTATGTAGTCGAGCAGCGATGTTTTTCCGTGGTCCACGTGTCCCATTATGGTAACCACGGGCCAGCGTGTTACGAGGTCGTTCTCGTCGTCTTCTTCCACCTCCACGGCCTTGGCCACTTCCGCGCTTACGTATTCGGTCTTGAAGCCGAACTCGTCCGCCACGAGGTTTATCGTCTCGGCGTCAAGGCGCTGGTTGATGGACACCATCACGCCCACGCTCATAAGGGTGCCGATGACCTTGTTGACCGGCACGTCCATCATGCTGGCCAGTTCGCTCACCGTTACGAACTCGGTGAGCTTGAGAATGCCGCTGGCCTTCTTCTCGGCCATTGCCTCTTCCGACATCCTTTCCTGGGCGGCCTCGCGTTTCTCCTTGCGCCACTTTGCTCCCTGGCGGTTTTGCAGGCCCTTGCGGGTGAGTTTCTCCAGGGTTTCCTTCACCTGGCGCGAAACGTCCTCTGAGCTTACCTCCGCCGGTTTGCCGGCTTTTTTCTTGGTGCGCTTCTTTTTGTTGTCGGCCTTGCCCTGCTGCTGTTGCTGCTGTCCGCGCCCCTTGTCCTTGTCGGCTTTGACCACGGCGGCTATGTCCACCTTGCCGGTGTTTATGCGGTCGCGTTTCTTGCGGTCGCCTCCTTGTGCGTTTTCGCGTTCCTTGCGCCTTTCCTCCTTGGTCTTCTTCTTGGGCCTGGTGCTTTGGTTTATTGCGCTGAGGTCGATTTTCCCCACCACGTTCAGCTTGGTCCCGGCGAGCATTTTCTTCTCGCTGTTCAGCTGGAACACCTCCGGCTCCTTGGCCGCAGTCGCTGTGGGCTGTGCTGCCGGTTCGGCAGCTTTCGGTTCCGCAGTGGGCGCGGCAGTGGTAGCCTGCGCCGGTGTTTGCGCCGTTGCCGCTGCCTTTGCAGGCTCGTTCTTGGTTTCCTTTGCCGGTTCGGGCTTGGCTGCCACCGGGGCTGTTGCGGGCTTTGCCGCCTGCTGCTGTGCGGCTGGCTTGGGTGCGGGTTTCGCCGCTGGTTTGGCAGACTGCCTTTGCGCGGGCTTCCTTTTCAGGCTGTCCAGGTCTATCTTGCCTATCACGTTGGGGCCTTTGGCCACCGCCGCGACCGCGGCCGGCTGGGCCTTTTCTTTCTCTTTGGGCTTGCCCGGCGCGGCCTTGGAGGTCTGCGCCGGTGTTCCCTTGTCTTGCTTGAAAGCTTTCACAAGGGCTTCGTATTGCTTGTCGTTCAGCTTGAAGTTGGAGTTGTCCTCCACCGCCCCGAGGTCCGCCTTCTTAGAGAGGAAGTCCACGGCCGTTTGCTGCCCTATGTTGAGTTCTTGCAAAGCTTTTATCAGTCTGACGCTCATTTTTCTCCTTTTGTTTCGTTATCCATCCTTGTGTGCGCCCGCCTTTCCCGGGCGGCCTTTCCCGTCAACCCTGCTCGAACTCGGCGTTCAGCACATTCAGCACATGGTCTATGGTTTCCTCTTCCAGGTCGGTCTTTTCGGCAAGGCTCTCCCTGGGTTCCCTTATCACGGCCTTGGCTGTGGTCAGCCCCACGGCCTTTATGGCGTCTATCACCCACTGTTCTATCTCGTCTGAGAAGAGGTCGAGTTCCACGTCTTCCTCGGCGGCCGTGTCCGGCACGTCCCTGAACACGTCTATGGTGTAGCCCGTTATCATGGATGCCAGCTTTATGTTCATGCCCTCGCGGCCTATGGCCAGGCTCACCTCCTCCGCTGCGAGGTACACCTCGGCCTTCTTGTTCTCGGGGTCTATGTTTATGCTGTTGACCTTGGCGGGGCTCAGGGCGCGCTGTATGAAGAGCTTCTCGTTGTCGGTGTAGTTTATCACGTCCATGTTCTCGTTGCAGAGCTCGTGCACTATGCCCCTCACCCTGCTGCCTTTCACGCCCACGCAGGCTCCCACGGGGTCTATCCGCTCGTCGTAGCTCTCCACCGCCACCTTGGCCCTCCGCCCCGGTATGCGCGCTATCTTCCGCACTGAAATCAGGCCGTCGCCAATCTCGGGCACCTCGGCTTCGAGCAGCCTTTGCAGGAAGGTGGGACTGGTGCGCGATATTATCACCTTGGGAGTGCCGTTGCCGGTCTCCACTCGGTCTATCACGGCCCTTATGTTCTCGCCCTTGTGGTAGTGTTCGCCGGGAATCTGCTCGGTCTTGGGCAGTATGAGGTCGTAGCCCTCGTCGTCCACGAGCAGGGCCTCGCGCTTCCACGTCTGGTACACCTCGCCCGAGACTATCTGGCCCACACGGTCGTTGAACTTGTTTTCAAGCACCTGGTGTTCCAGCTCCAAGGTCTTCGAGGCCAGGGCCTGGCGGAGGTTCACTATGTTGCGGCGGCCGAACTTCTCCACGTCCAGCATTTCGTCCACTTCCTCGCCCACCTCGAAGTCCGGGCTTATCTTCACTGCGTCTGAGAGGGACACCTGCTTGTTGGCGTCTTCCACGCAGCCGTCTTCCACCACTATCCTCTTGCGGTGTATCTCGAAGTCGCCCGTGGTGGAGTTCACTATCACCTTGAAGTTCTCGTCGCTGCCGAAGAGCTTGGCCAGCACGCTCTTGAAGCTCTCCTCCATCACGTTGGAGAGGGCCTGGGCGTCGATGCCCTTGGTTTCGAGGAACTCCTTGTAGACGCTCTGCATCATGGCAGACCTGGACAGCTCCTTGTCTTTCTTCCTTAGTGCCATATGTCGGTTACTTGAATGTTATCAGTTGTTTGGTATACTTCACCTTGTCCATCCGGAAGGCGTGTTCCACCGCCTCCACGGAGGGCCGCTTGGCCCCCTCTCGCCTCACCTTCTCCATGGTTTCCACCACGAAGCCGGCGCCGTCCGGGTCCACGCTCTTGAGCGTGCCGCGCGTCTTGCGCCCCCCGGCGTCCAGGACCTCCACTTCCTTGCCCACGAGGTTGCGGTACTGCCGCTCCACCTTGAGCGGCTGGCCAATCCCGGCCGACCCCACTTCCAGCTCGTAGTCTTCCTCCTCGCGGTCTATCCGCCCCTCTATGTACTTGCTCAGCTCCACGCAGTCGTCTATCCACACCCCGTCGGCGTGGTCTATCTCCACCACGATGCTCCCGCCGGGTTTCACGTCCACGTCCACAAGGAAGTATTCCTTGCCCTCCAACCACTCTTCGGCCACCTGCCTTACAAGTTCTCTGCTGATCATCTCTGCTCTTTTATGAAACAAAAACGAGAGGCCTTGCAGGGCCCCCCGTCCTTAGACGCTGCAAAGTTAGTGCAAATAACCCACATAAGGGCGGTTTGCAGCATGTGGTTTTCCCGCGGACTCCCACGGCGGTACCAAGCCGTGGTACTGTTTCTACCAAGCCGTGGTACAAGCAGTACCAAGCCGTGGTAGAAGTAATACCAGGCCGTGGTACTCCGGGTGGGAGAGTTTGGGGGGGGGGTGCCCGCTTTTGTTTTGATTTTTGTAACCTTTGCAAGTCCGTAGGACACATATCAAACACAAAGGCAAAAACAAGACACCATATGCAAGGCAAGGGCAACGAATACGTGAAGCAGGTTGCGGAACAGAAATACGGGTTCGGCTTCACCACCGACGTGGAGACGGAAGTGATACCCAGCGGGTTGGACGAAGACGTGGTGCGGCTCATCTCGCGCAAGAAGGGAGAGCCAGGCTGGCTGTTGGACTTCCGCTTGGACGCCTTCCGCCGCTGGAAGGGGATGGAGCAGCCCGCCTGGGCCCACATAGACATGCCGCCGATAGACTACCAGGGCATATCCTACTATGCCGACCCGATGGCCAAGAAGCCGGCGGCCGGGGGGGTGGACCCGGAGCTCGAGAAGACCTTCGACAAATTAGGCATACCATTGGAGGAGCGCCTGGCGCTAAGCGGCACCGCCGTGGACGCCATTATGGACTCCGTGTCAGTCAAGACCACCTACAAGGAAAAGCTGCGCGAGAAAGGAGTGGTGTTCTGCTCCATGGGCGAGGCCGTAAAGGAACACCCCGACCTGGTGCGCCGCTACATAGGCACCGTGGTGCCCCCGGGCGACAACTTCTTCGCCGCGCTCAACTCGGCGGTGTTCTCGGACGGCTCGTTCGTGTACATACCCAAGGGCGTGCGCTGCCCCATGGAGCTTAGCAGCTACTTCCGGATAAACGCCCGCGGCACGGGGCAGTTCGAGAGGACGCTGATAGTGGCCGACGACGACTCCTACGTGTCTTACCTGGAGGGCTGCACCGCGCCCATGAGGGACGAACACCAGCTGCACGCCGCCATAGTGGAGATAGTGGTGATGGACCGCGCAGAGGTGAAATACTCCACCGTGCAAAACTGGTACCCGGGAGACGAAGAGGGGCGCGGCGGAGTGCTCAACCTCGTAACCAAGCGCGGAGACCTGCGCGGGGAAGACTCCAAGCTGTCGTGGACGCAGGTGGAGACCGGCAGCGCCGTAACATGGAAGTACCCCTCGTGCATACTGCGCGGGGACCGCTCGCAGGCCGAGTTCTACTCCGTGGCCGTGACCAACAACCGCCAGCAGGCCGACACCGGCACCAAGATGGTGCATATGGGGCGCGACACCAAGAGCACCATAATCTCAAAGGGCGTGTCAGCCGGCCGCTCGCAAAACTCCTACCGCGGGCTGGTGCGCGCCACGGCCAAGGCCGACAACGCACGCAACTATTCTTCTTGTGACAGTCTACTGCTGGGCAGCGGCTGCGGGGCCCACACCTTTCCCTACATGGACATACGCAACGACACAGCCGTGGTGGAACACGAAGCCACCACGTCCAAGATTTCGGAAGACCAGCTCTTCTACTGCAACCAGCGCGGCATACCCACCGAGCAGGCCATCTCCCTAATAGTGAACGGCTACGCCAAGGAGGTGCTGAACAAGCTCCCAATGGAGTTCGCCGTGGAGGCGCAGAAGCTCCTCAGCGTGTCGCTTGAAGGCACGGTGGGGTAATGGGAAAGGACTCGAGTATGGAAACGACACACACTTTGGTAAACGGAGACAGCCGCAGCCTTGCGCTAATGCCGGACAAGTCGGTGCACCTCATAGTGACTTCGCCGCCTTATTGGCAACTGAAAGACTATGGGAGCGACAACCAAATAGGCTTCCGAGACAGCTACGAAGACTACATAAACAACCTAAACATGGTATGGGCCGAGTGTTGCCGGGTGCTGCACAATGGCTGCAGACTGTGCGTGAATATTGGAGACCAATTTGCCCGTTCCGTTTATTACGGCCGCTACAAGGTGATACCAATCCGTACCGAGATTATCCGTTTCTGCGAAACGGTGGGTATGGACTATATGGGAGCAGTGATATGGCAGAAGCAGACAACTATGAACACCACCGGTGGGGGGGCCGTGATGGGTAGTTTTCCTTATCCGCGCAACGGCATATTGAAAATTGACTACGAGTTTATCCTTATCTTCAAGAAGCGCGGGGAAGCCCCCAAGCCCACACAGGGGCAAAAGGAGGCATCGGCCCTATCCAAAGAGGAATGGAATGAATACTTCTCTTCGCATTGGCATTTCGGGGGGGCTAAACAAGACGGACACATAGCTATGTTCCCAGAAGAACTTCCGCGCAGACTCATAAAGATGTTCTCTTTCGTGGGAGAGACGGTGTTTGATCCGTTCATGGGTAGCGGAACAACGGCCTTGGCCGCACGCAACCTGCAACGCAACTCTATCGGCTATGAGGTGAACTGCGATTTCAGGGGTATATATGAGAAAAAGGTGCTTCCGCCCACTTTGTTTGATTCTGCCCACTACATATTCAAGGAGGATGGCTCTGTGCCAGACATCGCAGCAATGCGTGCATCCATGCCGTACATATTCAAAGATCCGCTCCGTATGGACTGCAAGGTGGATATGAAGCAGCTCCAATTCGGCTCGCGCATAGACAAGGACAGCAAGGGGAGGGAGGAGTATTTTTCCGTCAAGTCGGCGCAGTCGGCGAACATTGTCGTGCTTGGCAACGGGGTTGCAGTGAGCCTTATAGGGGTGAAGCCGAAGCCTTATGACAACGGGGCCGCTGCAAGGTTTATAGAGGAGAAGACAAAGGGCCGCAAGGTCTTTATGCGTTATGATGGGGATAAATACGGCGCTGACGGCTCCACTCGGTGCTACCTCTACTTGGACAACCGTATGTTCATCAATGCCCACCTGCTGAAAAATGGGTTGGCAGATGTGGACACGTCTGTGGATTTCAAATACAAGGAGAAGTTTGAGAGATTGACAAGCGAATGAAAACACAATCCATCAATTTTGGCAAGAAGGAAAGGGTATTGAACTACGCTTGCCAGACGTACCAGCTTTCACGCCCCAATAAGGTAGGGGGCGTTATGGCGTTGATACGTGAGTGTCAGCCTGGTTCTTACGAAGAGTGGGAGGAGTGGTTTTTTTCCAACGCGTTAACAGAGACCAAAATTCCCACAAGGGTTACGCGTGACACTTTGCGTGAATTGGGAGAACGATTGTATGCGAAAATAACAGAGTTTGTAATTCCGGAATGGGAGTCGGCTTTCCGTGAACTGACCGAACAAGACTGTATTGATTACATTTACAATCTCACCATAAATCGGACGTATGATGGTTACGTGCGAGAGAAATCCGTGGTGAACGACTGCTTGGCGAAAATATTCCCGGGGGTGCTGTTTGAGGAAAGCGATTCGGAACTTGACCATGCGGGAGATGTAGACTACATTGTGCGACTTGGGGATAAGGCTTTCGGCATACAGATTAAGCCCGTTACGGCGGCAGCCAACCTTGGAGGCTATACTCTTTCTGAAAGGATGAAAGCCAGCTTTGAATCCTTTACTCAAAAGTACGGTGGCCGAGTATTCGTGGTGTTTAGCCTGAAAGGGGAAATAGCCAACACGGACGTGTTGGAGAAGATACGTGAGGAGATAGAGAGAATAGGTGGATAACATAAAGGCACATGAATGTATATCTTGACTATAGTCATCGATATGGATAAAAAAGGATGTTCTTGCCACATTGCACAAGGCTTGTTGATAGCGGCCTTGCTTCTGTCCATGGCAGTGCTGCCCGCAATGGCGCAAAGGGAACACGGATTCCCGAAGTGGGGAGTGGGCGGCACGTTCGGCTCGGCCATATCAGCCCCGCCCGGGGTGGAGGGGCAGGGGCCTAAGGCCGTGCCGAAAGGAGGGGCTTGCTACGGCTTGTATGCGGAGTACTACATGCCGTTCTCGCCGTTCTCGCTGCGTGCCGGGTGGGACGGGGAAAACCTGGACTACTTCGACATAGGCGGGGATAGCGACCTTAGCCAGCTGAGTATCGGCGCACGCTACTACCCGGCTCCGGCCACGTGGGCGGTGCAGCCGAGGTTGGGCGCCGATCTGCTCTACACCATGGGCCGCGTGACAACGCCGATGAAAGCAGCGAGGGAGAACATGGGTACGGGCGAGTTCACCGAGAGGCAGGGAGTGTTCCGTGATCCGTTTGTGAGCCTGTCCCCCACGGTGGGAATAGAGCTGCGTACGTTCTCCTCGCTGTCGTTCACCATAGACTATGCCTACCGCATAGGTGTGGGTTCCAAGATAGACGTGGAATCGAAATCCAACATGCCGCCGGGCGGCTACCGCATGAAGGGGGCGATGAACCGCCACTGCATCTCCATAGGGATGAAGGCGGACTTCCCTTTCCGATGGGAAACGGAAGACAGTGGAAACCTCGTGGAGGGAATCATTGAACTGATCATAGAGGCTTTGTCCGGCAGGGACTAAGGCCGGAAACACATATAAACACAGCAAAAACAACAACCATATGCTCAAAGTAAGGAACCTGCACGCCAACATAGGCGACAAGGAAATATTGAAAGGCATAGACCTCTGCGTGGGAGACGGGGAGGTGCACGCCATAATGGGACCCAACGGTTCGGGGAAGTCCACGCTCAGCGCGGTGCTGGTGGGCAACCCTATGTTCGAGGTTACGGTCGGGGAAGCCACTTTCAACGGCAAGGACCTGCTGGCCATGAAGCCGGAAGACAGGGCCAACGAGGGCCTGTTCCTATCGTTCCAGTACCCCGTGGAGATTCCCGGGGTGTCCATGACCAACTTTATGAGGGCCGCCATCAACGCCAAGCGTGAGTACTGCGGGCTGGAACCCATGAAGACCGCCGAGTTCATTAAGGTGATGAAGGAGAAAAGGGCCGTGGTTGGCCTTGACTCCAAACTGGCCAACCGCTCGGTGAACGAGGGGTTCAGCGGGGGCGAGAAGAAACGCAACGAGATATTCCAAATGGCCATGCTGGAACCCAGGCTGTCAATACTGGACGAGACTGACTCGGGCCTTGACGTGGACGCGCTGCGCATTGTGGCGGAGGGTGTGAACAAGCTGAGGACGCCCGAAACGTCCACCATCGTGATAACTCACTACGACAGGCTGTTGGACTTGATAAGGCCGGACGTTATACACGTGCTGTACAAGGGCCGGATAGTGAAGACAGCCGGGCCGGAGCTGGCCGGGGAGATTGAAAAGCGTGGGTACGACTGGATAAAGGCCGAAGTGGAGGGCCAGCCATGATAGCAAACGCCAAAGGCGGAGAGGTGGAAAGGCAGTATGCAGACCTGTTCACTGCCCACCGCCAAACGATAGAAAGCCACTCCGCCGGCCCGCTGAACGCGGCAAGGGGGAAGGCTTACGCAGACTTTGCCGCGCAGGGTTTCCCCACGAAGAAAGACGAGCGTTACAAGTACACGGACATGGCGCCGCTCTTCGCCCCGGACTACGGGGTGAACGCCAGGAGGATAGACTTCCCGATAGACCCATACGATAAGTTCCGTTGCGGCACGCCAAACCTCAGCACGTCGCTCTACTTCGTGATAAACGATGTGTTCTGCAACTACGCCCTGCCGAAAGCCCCTCTGCCCGACGGGGTTACGGTGTGTTCGCTGAAAGACGCGTGCCAAAGGATGCCGGGCCTTGTGGAGCGGTACTACGCAAAGGCAGCCGACACGGCCAAGGACTCCATCACGGCACTTAACACGATGCTGGTGCAAGACGGGCTGTTCGTGCATTTGGCCAAAGGGGCGAGGATGGACAAGGCCGTGCAGGTGATAAACGTGTTGCGCTCGGATGTGGACATGATGGCGAACCGCCGCGTGCTGATAGCCGTGGAGGACGGGGCTGAGGCCAAGCTCCTTTTTTGCGACCACGCTGTGGACGACCGCCGCTTCCTCACAACGCAGGTGATAGAGGCCTACGTGGGCCGGGGGGCTTCGCTGGAGTTGTACTGCATGGAGGAGACCCACCTGAAGAACACCAGGGTGAGCAACCTGTACATTGAGCAGCAGGCGGACAGCCGGGTGGTGCACAACATCATAACCCTGCACAACGGAGTAACGCGCAACCGCACCGACTTGGCCATGCTCGGCCCCGGGGCCACTTGCTCGCTCAACGGCTGCGCAATAGCGGACAAAGGCCAGAGGGTGGACAACAACACCCTGATAGACCACCGTGCGCCGCACTGCACCAGCGACCAACTGTACAAGTATGTGCTTGACGGGCAGTCGGTGGGGGCTTTTGCAGGCAGGGTGCTTGTGAGGAAGGAAGCGCAAAAGACCGTTTCAAACGAGCGCAACCAAAACCTATGCGCCACAAAGGAGGCGAGGATGTTCACACAGCCCATGCTTGAAATATATGCGGACGATGTGAAATGCTCGCACGGCTCCACCGTGGGGCAGCTCAACGACGCGGCTCTTTTCTACATGAGGCAGAGGGGCATACCTATGGATGAGGCCAAGCTGTTGCTGCAGTTTGCATTCGTGTCGGAGGTGATAGACAGGATGGGCATAGGGGCTTTGAGGGAGAGGTTGCACCATTTGGTGGAAAAGCGCTTCCGTGGGGAGCTTGACACTTGCGAGGGGTGCAGCCTTTGCAAGTAGCTCCGGAAAGCCTTAAGCAAAGAGTGCCGCAAACGGGTTTCCCCGCTTGCGGCACTCTTTGCTTTAACCTATGTATAAGGTATTATTTCTTGGCTTTTGCAGCCTTCTTGGCTTTCTTTGCCTGTTCCTTGTCGTACTTCTTCCACAGCTTCTCGGCGCCGGCTTTCAGCTTGGCTGTGAAAGCCTCGGCCTTTGCTGCGGCCTGGGCCTCGTCTTCGGGTGAAGCCCAAGCGTGGCGGTAGCCCTGCTTGTCATTCCAGTGGCCGCGTGTGAAGTCGGGCACTTCCACAGGTGCGTTTCCGTTGTCCATGGAAAGCGTGCCGAGCTCGGCCAGGCAGCACCATTCGCCCAGGTCGTACACGTCTATGTCGAGCGGCAGGCCGTTTTGCAGGCAGTATACGAAGCGTGCGTCCATGATGAAGTCCATGCCTCCGTGGCCGCCCACTTTCTTTGCCATCTCCTCGTACTTGGCCGCGATGGGGCTCTTGTACTTTGCTTCAAGGGCGGCGCGGTCTTGCTCGTTGAGGAACTCGTGGCCGGAGAGGTTGTCGTTAGACGGAGCTATGCCGGAAGCGGCGAATGCGCCGGCCTCTACTGCGTATCCCTCCACGGGGTATTTGTTGGCGAAGCCCTTAGTGCCGTTCAGCTGGAACATACGGCTGTAAGGCTGGGGGTTCATCACGTTGTGCTGTATCTCTATCACCTTGCCGTTCTTGGTGGAGATGAGGGTCGTGGTGTGGTCTCCGTTGCGGAAGTCGTTGCAGGGCTGCCCGGTGGCTTTCTCCACAAGCTGCTTGCCGTGCACGCTCTTGGTGTCCATGGCCACGAGGGTCTTCATCTTGTCGCCGCGGTGTATGTCAAGGCACTGTGCCACGGGGCCGAGGCCGTGTGTGGCGTACACGTCTCCGCGGTAGCGCTTGTTGTATTCAAGCCTCCATCCGAGCTTGTCCTGCGGGTCTTTCTTCCAGTACCAGTCCCAGAACTGGGTAAGGTCGTGGCGGTATGCGCCCTGCGCGTAGAGCACTTCGCCGAATACGCCGTTCTGCGCCATGTTGAGGGCGTTTAGTTCAAAGAAGTCGTAGCAGCAGTTTTCCAGCAGCATGCAGTGCAGGCGCTTGCTCTCGGAGAGGTTTATGAGCTGCCAGCACTCGTTCAGATCCATGGCGGAAGGCACCTCTATGGCCACGTGCTTGCCGTTTTCCAAGGCGAACTTGGCCACGGGGAAGTGGTGCAGCCAGTCTGTCGCTATGTACACCACGTCAACGTCGGCACGCTTGCACAGTTCCTTGTAGCCCTCCTCGCCGGAGTATATGGCTGCTGGCGGAAGGCCGGCCTTGCGCAGTATGTTCTGGCAACCGGTTGCGCGTGCCTCCACATAGTCGCAGAGGGCGGTAACCTGTATGCCGGGTATGTGTGTCCAGCGTTCCACAGCCCCTGGCCCCCTCATCCCGAGGCCCACGAAAGCCACGCGCACGCTCTCCATCTTGGGTACGGTGAGCCCGAGTGCGTGCTGTTGGTCGGCGGGCCTTTCCGGTGTCTGTGTTACGATGGTGCCGTTGGCATCCTTTTTCCACGGCCAGTTGAATGACGGCCATTCCTGCGCAGCAGCCGGAGCCGCAGCCAAGAACAAAGCGGCCAACGCCGCAGCAAATGTCTTTTTCATTCTTGTTGTTTTGGGTTATAGGTTCGTTTGTCTTAGTCCAAAGGGGCTTACCAGTAGTTTATCCGCATGGCTTGCCTTACAAGTTGCAGCGTTTGCGCTGCATCGCGCCTTGCGGCTTCTGTGCCGGCTTTCAGCATTGCCGTTATGCTTTCGTCGTCGCTTTGCGCTTCTATCCTACGCCGGCGTATGGGTTCCAATATGCCTTGCAGTATTTCCAAAAGCACCTTCTTGCACTTCACGTCCCCGAGTCCTCCCCTTTTGTAGTGTTCCTCCATTTCCTTGAGGGTGGAGTATTCCGGGGCGAGTGCGTTTACCTGTGCGTCCGTGGCGAAAGCCCTGAGGTAGGCGAACACAGGGTTTCCCTCCACGTTTCCCGGGTCGGACACTTTCAGGTGTCCGGGGTCTGTGTACATCGTCTTCACCTTTGCGGCCACTTCGTCGGCGGTGTCGGAAAGATATATGCAGTTGCCCGAACTCTTGCTCATTTTCGCGGCTCCGTCAGTGCCGGGCAGACGTCCGGCGGCAAGGTTTTCGGGCAGCATTGCCTGAGGCTCGGGGAACACTTCGGAATAGGTGTGGTTGAAACGTCTTGCCAGTTCGCGGGTAACTTCCAACATGGGTTCCTGATCCTGCCCCACGGGTACCGTGTCGGCCCTGAAAGCGAGAATGTCGGCAGCCTGGCTCACAGGGTAGCAGAAGAAGCCCGCCGGAACTTCCGAGCCGAAACCGCGCTGCTGTGTCTCCGTCTTCACGGTCGGATTCCTTGCTATGCGCGATATTGTGATGAGGTTCATCAGGTATGTGGTGAGTTCCGACAGCTCCGGCACTGCGCTCTGTATGAAAATGTTGCACTTTGCCGGGTCCAATCCCACGGCAAGGTAGTCCAAGGCCACGTCTTTGATAGACTGCCTTATCTTGTCCGGGTTTGCGGCGTTGTCGGTAAGGGCCTGCACGTCTGCCATAAATACGTACATCTTGCCGTATCCGCCTTTGTCTTGTATTGCCACACGCTGCCTAAGCGAACCCACATAGTGGCCTATGTGCAGCCGCCCGGTGGGGCGGTCGCCAGTAAGTATTGTCTTCATTTGCAATGTTATCCTAGGTATTTGGCCAGGCTTTTCACCTGTCCGCTTTGTCTCATTTTCACTATGGACCGCTCTCTTATCTGCCTAACCCTTTCGCGGGTCAGTCCCATCTCGGCCCCGATCTCGTCCGCGCTCTGTTCACGGCAGCCTATGCCGAACGAACGCCTTACCACCGCTGCGTCCCTTTCGCCGAGTACGGATGTTAGCGTGTCATCTATATCCTTGGCCAGGCTTTCCCTCTCCATACTTGCATCCGCCCTGTCGCTGGATCCGAGGTTGTCTGCCATTGTGGTGTCTGAATCCTCGCCCATCGGCGCGTCTATTGAGCTGTGCCTTGAATCGGCTTTCATGGCTGCAGCCACCTTGTCGGGATCTATGCCGGCGGCCTCTGCCAATTCCGCCTGGTTTGGCGGCCTTCCCTCTTCCTGTTCGAATGCCGCCGCAGCCGCCTTTATCCTTGATATGGCCCCGGCTTGGTTCAGCGGCAGCCTCACCATGCGGCTCTTTTCGGCCACGGCTTGCAGAATGCTCTGCCTAATCCACCACACAGCGTACGAGATGAACTTGAAACCGCGTGTCTCGTCAAATTTCTCGGCAGCCTTTATCAGTCCTCGGTTACCCTCGCTGATCAGGTCTGTAAGGCCGAGTCCTTGGTGCTGGTACTGCTTCGCCACCGAAACCACGAACCTCAGGTTGGCCCTGACAAGCTTTTCCCGTGCGAACACGGCTTCGGGGCCGCCTTTGCGCCCCACCCTGGCCAGCTCCACCTCTTCATCAGGTGTTATGAGCGGTTCCCGGCTTATCTCGGCCAAGTATCGGTCGAGCGCTTCGTTGGATCGGTTGGTGAACTGTGTGTGAATTTTAAGCTGTCTCATGCAGTGCTATTGGGTTTGACATCTCCTCGTAGGCGGAAAAGCGTGCTTTGGCGATGGCGGCAGGGCCGTCCAATCAAAAGCACGCAACATCACGTTTCTGCAAAGTTAGTGCTACGTTGGCTGTTTTAGCAAGAATCCTCGCGAAAAAAAAAAGTTTGGGCGGCGTAAACCATACACCGCCCAAACCGAAGAGTCTTTACATTTCGCTGCCCGTGGCGTGCCATTCTGTCGGCGCCGCCGGAGCTTTCTGGTCTTTCAGGGCTTTGAATGTAACCTGCATCAGCTGGCCGTTCGCGGCTGTGTTGCCTTGTTTGAAAATGTAGCAGGGGTATGCCGCTTTCTGTCCGCCTGCGTGCAGTCTGTCGGCTGTGAGATTCCTCGCGTCAGCACTTATGAGAAGTTTGCCGGAGAGGAACTCCATAGCCTTGGCGTCGTATCCCACTTTGGCGGATATGGCATAGGCTTCCAGACCATCCGCCACCCACGTCAGGGTCATTGTTTCCCCTTTCTTGTATTGCTTCTTGTCCCATGCGGCCTTTACCGTCCCTTTGAGAGGTGCGGGGGCCGGTTTGTCTATCGCCGCCGCAGGATACGCCGCGTCTATGGCTGTGATGGCCCCGTCAAGGTCGGTGTCTCCACCGGAAACATATCCGTCAAAGTCCGGGTCTCCCTTTGCCAAGCCCATATAGTTGAGGTACGAGGTGAGGTCGTCTTCGTCCAACCGGCCGTCCCGGTTGATGTCCCCCACTTTTTGCACTTGCGTGCCGGGTTGCTTGTACACCACGAGTTCCTGTCCGGAGGCATATCCCCCCACGGCCTTTGCAATGTGCAGGCGTATGTACCTTGCCGACACTCCGCCGAATGTTACGGCCTTTTCGGTGTTGTCCCTTTGCCACGAGTGTTCCTCCGGGGCTGTCCATTCCTTCCCGTCTATGGAGGTTTGCACTGTCAGCTTCTCTATCGTGCCGTTGCCCGCATCGTTGCGGGGTGTGTACTCCATTTTGTCAAGCTGTGCGGTGGCGTGGAGGTCTATTGTCAAGTCTATTTCACCCACAGGCTTTCCGTATTCCGTGTGCCATGCGTCTCCACCCTTGTCCAGGTCGAACAGCCGCGCCACTCCCTGCCCGGGTTGGTCTTTGCCGGTGTGCTTGGCCGTTATGCCCCTAATTGCTTCCTTGTACGGGTCTTCAAGGGTTTTTATGTTAGTGTGCGACCACTCCGAGGCGCCGCTCGCGTTTACGGCCCTCAGGTCTATTTCGTATTCCGTATTGGGGGCGAGGTCTTCTATGGTTAGGTGGTCTTGGGTTATGGAAGACAGCAGCTGTCCGCCGTGCCTTATTTCATAATAGTCCGCGTTGCCGTCCATTTCCCACTTCGGGGATATGGTGTAGGGCGTGGACCCGTGCTGTGCAAACTTCGGTGCGGACAGTGCGCCCTCCTTTGACAGCAGCCAGTCTTCCGTTTCCATGGCAGCCTTTTTCACGTACAGCTCCACACCCTGCGTCCTTGTGTCGGCTTCCGGTGCGTGCACCACTACCTGTGGCATGCCCCTTTTTATTTCCACCTTGGCCCATTCCGTACCGGGAGTGGCGTGGAGGTTGAGTTCGGGGGCCGGGTCGTAGCACCATGTTCCGGGCGTGGCCATGGCTTCCGCAGTGCTGCCCACTTTCTTCAATTTCCTCTTCTTGCCACCTATCTTTAATATGGGCGTTTTGGGTTCTGCGCCTACGTTAATGGTGAATATGGTGCGCTGAGCCGGTTGGAAACCGTCAAAGTCCCCCTCGGTGGGCGAAACTTTTATGTGCAGTACCCCTCCTGCCATGCTTGATTCCACTTTTGTGGCGGCAGTCTTTCCCGAGGCGTATTCCATTGTCTTTCCGTCGTCGTCAAGCAGGGTGAACGAGTGGCTTCCCTCAGCCGGCCAAATGTCGAATATCCTTTCCGTGGGGTCCAATTCCGCGGGGTTGTTGGTGGGCTTTGCCATGGGGATTATTGCTCCGGCCTTTACGAACACCGGGGTCTTCCACCTCGGGGCGGGGTAGTTGTTCACAATCCTCCCCCCCGGTACGCACTCGCCGGTTATGTAGTCGTACCACAGCCCATCTGGCAGGTAGATGTTGTCCCTGATGTCGTTTCCAAGCGAGTCGGCCTGTGTGTCCTTGTATATCGGGGCCACGAGCAGGCTGGGGCCGTACATGTATTGGTAGCGTGTGGCTTCCGTGCAGGTGTGGCCGTTGTAGTGCTGCATCATCATCGGGCGCATTACGGGCATTCCCTCCAAGGCTTCGTATGCTATGGAGTAGGCGTAGGGCAGCAGCCGGCTTTTCAGTTTGAGCCACGAGCGGTTTATGCTCGTCCACGGTTCGCCCATCGCCTGCGGGTACTTGGGGTTGGCTCCCCATCCGTCCATGTTTAGCTGCATGGGTGTGAATGCCTTCCACTGGAACTCACGCGCGTTCACTATCGGGTTCTTGCCGCCGAATATGCCGTCCATGTCGCTTGTTACCGAGCTCATGCCCGACAGCCCTGCCGACAGGTATGTGGGTATGTGGAAGCGTATGTACTCCCAGTTGCCGCCCGTTTGGTCGCCAGTCCATATTCCCGCCGCCCGCTGGGTGCCGGCCCATCCGTCCAGGGATATTATGAACGGGCGCGCGCCCTTGCTCTCTTTCACCATTATGGGGGATGCGTCGTCAATGCCGTTCAGGCCGAACGAGTAGCCAGCCCCCACCCATGCCACGTCTGTCTTTAGCACACGCACCCCTGCCGTACCCACCTCCGAGGCCAAGTCGCGTTGCAGCAGGGCTTCCACCGTGGTGTCGGGGTGCAGGGCCGACTGGGTCCACAAGCCTATTTCCACTCCCTTGGAGCGTGCGTAGTCGCCGAACTCTTTGAGGTTGGCCACGTTGCCTTCAAGTGTCGGTGTCTGTCCGTAGCCGGCGCCGTACCCGTCATTCGGCAGAATCCACCCGAGCGGCATGTCGTGGGCGGCGTATCGGTCCACCACTGCGCGTGCGGAGAACTGGTACGAGCCGTTTTCCCCGTTCAGCGTCTCCCTCGTGCCTCCGTTGTCCTTTTGGCTTTCCTTGTATTTCTTGCCGTCTTCAAAGGGGATGCCGTCTGGGTCTTCCACCCAGTAGTCGCGGTTGTATGCGTTGAGGTGGCCCTCGTAGTAGCCGAACTTAGGCAGCAGCGGCGGCATGCCCGTCAGTTCAAGGTACTTTTTTATCAGTGTCTGCCGACTGGCTTGGGTGGCGAATACGAAGATGTCCAACGTGCTGTCTTGGTGGGTGATGTGCGCCACGCCGGGCTTCTCCGCCGCGAAGTCGTACCGTCCTGGCTTGAATGTGTGAGCCATTATGCCGTATCCGGCTGTAGTCCAGTAGAAGGGGCACGGCGATGCCACCCCTCCGTCCGTCCAGGTGTTGGTGTTGACAATGTCTATGGCCTTGCCGCGGTGCGAGAAGCGGCCGTTCTGCACACCGCCGCCGTAGGCTTGTTCGCCGGGCTGCATTGCTATTTTCAGGTGCCATGCGCCGGCTTCCGTGTATGGCGGCTGTGCCGTAGCCATCACTTGGCTGCCGTTGGCCAGCGTTACGGAGAGGTTGCCGTCCTCAGCCAGGGCCACGGTTACGGAGTCTGTGGCAGCTTGCACTCCTCCTTCCGATCTCCTCACCTCCCTTATCTTCCCTGTCGGTTTGTGGCCGGCGGGTATTATTGTGGCCGGCGGGTTGCCCTGCGGCGCTGCGGGCGGCTCGCCTTTGCCGGAAAAGATCCTTACAGTGTTCTGCCCCCAGAAATCTATGGTGTATTCAGCCCCTCCCGCGGACAATACCGCGCGTGAGTCCGACACCTTTTCCGCCTTGGGTTCTTGTGCGGCCGCGCCGGTGGCAGCCATCGCCATTATGATTGCCGCAGCTGCGGCCGCTTTGTTTTTCATCGTGTGTGTGCTTTCCTTGTTTGTTGTTTGCCAATGATTACGGCTCAAATTCGGCCGCAACGAAGCTCTCCGGGCGGTGGTAGTCTGGCGTTTCCGTGCCGGTGGGTGCCAGGGACAGGAAGTGCGGCCTTGGCAGTTTGTCGCCGCACTTGTAGGCATTCAGCCTGACGGCCTTTCCGCCGAGGCTGTCCATGCCTATCGCCGCCGCCGGTATTTTCATCAGCAGTGTCCATTCCGTCGGATTCCCCGATACGGGTATCTCGCCGCCGTCCAGGTTGGTCATCCTTTTCACCGATTCCACTGTTGCCGGATCCAGTGCGGCGCGCCCGTGCCTGCCCGTGCCGAAGGCCATCAGCAACTTGCCCCTGCAAGTGCACTCTATGTTGTAGTAGCCTTTGCCGGGCTCGGGCTCTATGAAGATTTCGGCGCACGAGTCTTCCCATGTGCGCCCCCCGTTGTCTTCCACGCCGCGTATGCCGTCGTCCTCTATCCTCCACTCAGCCACGATCCCCCCCCCGTCGTGGGCCAGGCGGAACTTGGCCTTGGCGGAGGTGGGGTGTTGGTCGGCCCAGCGCGGTGCGAGTTCCATCCACGGGGTGTGGCCCGGCAGCCTTGGTATCCTTACCGGAGTCATTGCCTTGACAGTTTGCCCACGAGGGTGCGCATCCACTCTTCGCGTTCGGCGGCCAATTTGTAGAGCTGTATCTGGTTGCGGGTGCGGTCCAGGTTGTGTTCCGGGCGCGTTATCTTATAATATGTGTCCCCGTTTAGCCAGTCGGCCAGGAAGCGGCACGCCTGCATGAATGGGAACAGCTGTGCGGCGTACGGCAGGTTGTCCACCTCCGTCTTGGTTAGGAACTCCGCGGCCGTGGACAGGTACCCTTCTGTGAAAGCCTCGAAGATGTCTTCGCGGTAGCGCACCTTTGACAGGTCCGGCTCGTCTTCCGGGGCTTCGTTCGCCGCAGTCCTCAGGAAGTCGCCGTAGTCGGAGAACACGTACGAGGGCATCACCGTGTCGAGGTCTATCACGAGGAGGAACTTGCCAGTGGCGCTGTCGAACATCATGTTGTTCACCTTCGTGTCGCAGTGGCAGGCCCTCTTGGGCAGCAGTCCCTCGCGGTGCAGCCTTTCGGCCAGGCACATGGCTTCGCCGCCGTTTAGCAGCAGCTCGGTCTCTTCGCGGCAGGTGCCAAGGCGGCCGGCCTTGTCCTGCGCTGCGGCTTCACGCAGCTGCCTTAGGCGCAGCTCCATGTTGTGGAAGTCGGGGATGGTCTCTCCCAACTGCACCGGTATGTCGGAGAGCATTTTCTCAAAGTCGCCGAAAGCCGCCCCGGCCTCCTTGGAGTACTTGGGGTTCACGGTCTCGAAGGTCTCGGCCCCGGGTATGAACTCCGACATGCGCCACGGCTTGCCCTCGGTGTCCCTCACGTAGGTCTTGCCGCCGTCCTTGGCCTGTGCGAATTGCAGGGCCTTGCGGCTTATGTCGCCCTCGCCCCTTTGGCGCAGCTTCTCCCTTACGTGGTCCGTTACGGCCTGTATGTTGTTTTGCAGCAGGTCCACATCCGTGAATATGGCCTCGTTGATGCATTGCAGCACGTAGTCGGGTGCGTCCCCGGCCGTTTCCACCTTGAAAGTCTCGTTGATAAGGCCGTTGCCCAAGGGCTTGGCTGTGGTAGGCTCGCCTTTGAGGGCGAACTCGCGGGCTATGGCCAGCATGTTTGTCTCTTGCATCGTTTTTGGCTTTTAGGATTTGGTTTACAAGGCAAAGTTAAGAAAAAAGGAAAACCTTGCAATATCGGCCGTTTCCAGTGGCGGCATACGGAAAGAGGGCGGCCGTGCCGGCTGCCCTCCAAACCTTTGCGCTTCAAGATGGACTTGAACCAACGACCCCCTGATTAACAGTCAGGTGCTCTAACCAACTGAGCTATTGAAGCGTTTGTGGGTGCAAAGGTACGCCACAATTTCGCAACCGCCAAACTTTTCGGCGTTTTTTTTTCTGACGGGCGCCGAAAATCCTCCGCACTGGAGTCCGCAGTGTGGGAATGCACTCCCAATGTGCTAATTTTGCAGCCAAAACACACATTATGATAAGACACGCCATAGCCGCAGCAGTGGCAGCCGTGGCCGCGATGGGACACGCGCAGCCGGCGGACAACAACTTCAACGCGGCAAAAAACCTGCAAGTGCTTTCCTCCGCATACAAGGCCCTGGACATGGGCTATGTGGACACCATAGATGCCGGAAAGACGCTGCGCTACGCCATAGACGCCATGCTCAAGAGCCTTGACCCCTACACGGCTTATTACTCGGAGGAGGACATGGACGACCTCAAGTACCGCTACACCGGCACATACGCCGGCATAGGCGCGGTAATAAGGCGCAACATGCAGACAGGGGAAGTCTACATAGAGCAGCCCTCAGAGGGCATGCCGGCCGCAATAGCGGGGCTTAGGAAGGGAGACGTGGTGCTGGAAATAGACGGGGAGCCGATGGCCGGCAGGAAGCAGGACTACGTGAGCGAAAAGCTGCGCGGCACCGCCGGCACCACATTCTCACTGAAATACCGCCGCCCGGCCACCGGCAAGGTGCAGGCCGTGAGAATCACAAGGCAGGCCATACGCTCCAAGTCGGTGCCGTATTACGCAATGCTCTCCGGCGGAACGGGCTACATACTGATAGACGGGTTCACGGAAAACACCGCGAGGGACACGCGCCAGGCTTTCGCGCAGCTCAAAAGGCAGGGAATGCAGTCCCTCATAATAGACCTCAGGGGAAACGGGGGCGGCCTTGAGCAGGAAGCCGTGGAGATAGTGGGCATGTTCGTGCCGAAAGGGCGGCTCATAGTGCAGAACAAGGGCAAGACCCCCCGCTCCTCGCACGACTTCTACGCAACCGAGGCGCCCGTGGACACCGTCATGCCGATAGTGGTGGCCGTGGACAGGGCTTCGGCCAGCGCCAGCGAGATAACGGCCGGGGCTCTGCAAGACATGGACAGGGCCGCAATCGTGGGCGAGCGCACCTTCGGGAAGGGCCTGGTGCAGGCCACCGCGCCGCTGCCCTACAACGGCAGCCTGACCATGACCGTCAGCAAGTACTACATACCGAGCGGGCGCTGCATACAGGCCGTGGACTATTCGCGACGGGGGGAGGGTGCGGAAGCCGACACGGCGAGGACTTTCCGCACTGCGGCCGGGCGCATAGTGAAGGAAAAGGGGGGCATATCGCCAGACTGCGAGGTGCCCGACACCATATCCAGCCTGTCCGCATACCTCACACAGCTTGTGGATTCGCACGAGGTGGTGCACAACTATGTGATGTCTTACATGGCGGCGCACCCGTCCATACCAGCCCCGGGCGACTTCGAACTGACCGACGGCGATTTCCAAGAGTTCAAGCGCCAGGCCGTGGCCAGCGGCTTCACATACGACCGCGCCACCGAGAAAATACTCGAGGGGCTCGTAAGGGCCGCGAAGATAGAGGGCTATTACGATGCCGCAAAGGACGAGCTTGAAGCCTTGCAGGGCAAGCTCAAGCACGACTTGGAAAAGGAGCTCGACTTCAAGAAAGACGAGCTGATGGAGCTGCTCGGCGAGCAGATAGCCACGGCCTACCACTTGCAAACGGGCGGCATAGCCTACTCGCTGAAGCACGACAGGGTGGTGCGGAAGGCTCTCGCCCTGCTCGCCTCGCCCGATGAATACCGCCGGCTGTTGCAGCCCTGACGGCGTACTCCAACCAGCCGCACCCAAGCGGCGCAGCCCCAAGCGGATGGCATACCCGCTTGGGGCTTTTTCATACCCGTTGGAGTGCGGCGGCATTTTTAGCAACACCCAGCAACAAGCCTATCCGGAGCCCCCCTTTACCATTGCCTGTACCACGCCTTGGTACAGACAATACCACGCCTTGGTACAGATAGTACCACGCCTTGGTATTGCAAGCGGAGCGCGGCCGGCGCGGATTCCGAGGGAGGTTGCAAATGCGGCGCGGATTTGCTAACTTTGCACAATATTACACACCTACAATGTCTGAAACAAACAACTATTCGGCGAGCAACATCCAAGTGCTCGAGGGATTGGAAGCCGTGCGCAAGCGCCCGGCCATGTACATAGGCGACATAAGCGAGAAAGGCCTGCACCACCTCGTGAACGAGACGGTGGACAACTCCATAGACGAAGCCATGGCCGGCTTCTGCAAGAACATAGAGGTAACCATCAACACCGACAACTCCATAACAGTGCTCGACGACGGCCGAGGCATACCCGTGGACGAACACGAGAAGATGCACAAGTCGGCCCTGGAAGTGGTGATGACCGTGCTGCACGCCGGGGGCAAGTTCGACAAGGGATCGTACAAGGTCAGCGGAGGCCTGCACGGCGTGGGCGTGAGCTGCGTCAACGCCCTGTCGACCAAGATGAAGTCGCAGGTGTTCCGTGATGGCAAGGTCTACCAGCAGGAATACGAGCAGGGCAAGCCCCTATACCCGGTCAAGGTGGTGGGCGAGACCGACAAGAGGGGTACAAGGCAGCAGTTCTGGCCGGACCCCTCCATCTTCACCACCACCACTTACAAGTGGGACATAGTGGCCAAGCGCATGCGCGAACTGGCCTACCTCAACGCCGGCATACGCATCACCCTGCGCGACATGAGGCCGGACGAGGATGGCAACCTGCGCAGCGAGACCTTCCACGCCGAAGACGGCCTGAAAGAGTTCGTGCGCTACGTGGACCGCCACCGCACACACCTCTTCGACGACGTGATATACCTCAAGACCGAGAAGCAGGGGGTGCCCATAGAGGTGGCCGTGATGTACAACACGGACTATTCCGAGAACATACACTCCTACGTCAACAACATCAACACCATAGAGGGAGGCACGCACCTCACCGGCTTCCGCATGGCCCTGACGCGCACGCTCAAGGCATACGCCGACGCCGACCCGCAGATATCCAAGCAGATAGAGAAAGCCAAGATAGAAGTGGCCGGGGAAGACTTCCGCGAGGGGCTGACGGCCGTCATATCCATAAAGGTGGCCGAGCCGCAGTTTGAGGGGCAGACCAAGACCAAGCTCGGAAACAGCGAGGTGTCCGGCGCAGTGCAGCAGGCCGTGGGCGAGGCCCTGAGCTACTACTTGGAGGAACACCCCAAGGAGGCCAAGCAGATATGCGACAAGGTGGTGCTGGCGGCCACGGCGAGGATTGCCGCACGCAAGGCACGCGAGAGCGTGCAGAGGAAAAACCCGATGACGGGCGGAGGGCTGCCAGGCAAGCTGGCGGACTGCTCAAACAAGGACCCCAAGGCCTGCGAGATATTCATAGTGGAGGGAGACTCCGCAGGCGGCTCTGCCAAGCAGGGGCGCGACCGCTACACGCAGGCCATACTGCCGCTGCGCGGAAAGATACTCAACGTGGAGAAAGTGCAGTGGCACCGGGTGTTCGAGTCGGAGAGCGTGATGAACATCATACAGAGCATCGGGGTGCGCTTCGGCGTGGAAGGCGAGGGGGACCGCGAGGCCAACATAGACAAGCTGCGCTACGACAAGATTATCATAATGACGGACGCGGACGTGGACGGCTCACACATAGACACCCTCATTATGACACTCTTCTACCGCTTCATGCCGCGCGTGATACAGGAGGGGCACCTCTACATAGCCACGCCGCCGCTGTACCTCTGCACCTACAAGGGGCAGAAGGAATACTGCTACACGGAGCAGCAGCGCCAGGCCTTCATAGACAAGTGGGCCGGCGGGGACGAAAACAAGAGCGGGGTGTACACACAGCGCTACAAGGGCTTGGGGGAGATGAACCCCGAGCAGCTGTGGGACACCACGCTGAACCCCGAGACAAGGCTGCTCAAGCAGGTCTCCATAGAGAACGCCGCCGAGGCCGACGAGATTTTCTCAATGCTGATGGGCGACGATGTGGAGCCGAGGAGGGAGTTCATAGAGCAAAACGCCACCTACGCCAACATAGACGCCTAACCGGAACGCCCCATGCGGCGGCTTTTCGCAAACATACTTCTTACGGCCGCGGCCTGCCTTGTGCAGGCCCGGCCGTTTTGCATACCTGCCATGGTGTGCCCGGCGGCAGAACCCGGCGTTGCGGTGTGGTTCTGGCGTGTGGTGGAAGTTGGCGGACTGCCGCGCGGGGCAAGGGCTGTCGTGGCGGCAGACGGCTTCGCCACACTCTATGTCAACGGGCGAAACGTGGGGGCAAGCGTGCTTTCCCCCGTTGGGCCAGGCGGAGGGCTTGCCGCGGCCCACTATGAAATAGGCCACCTCCTCGTGCCGGGATACAATGTGATAGCAGTCAGGGCCGTGCCTAAGTCTTACGGAGAAAGGCCGCGTGTGGCTGTGAAAATATCGGTTCCACCGCATTTTGTGCAGGGTTGCGGCCGGCAAAGCCACAATGGTTGGCTATGCCTTGCGGACGGCAGACTTAGGATGGGCGGCAGCGTGGAGACCGTGGACGGGCGTTTGGGTGGCTGGCGCATGGCGCAAGACCCGCCGGTGTCGCTCTCACTCCCCGCTACTGCTGATACTATAAGCAGCGCATACGGAGTGGAACACCTTACGGAATACAATGACGGACTGCGGATAAAAAGCGTTTTGCCTGCGGAAAAGGCCGAATCCATCGGCGATACTGCGGTATTGTCGTTTCCGCGCCCTTTCATAGGCAGGGTGAGGGTTACACTTCGCGGGGCCGCAAGGGGAGACACCGTTAGGGTTGGTGCCTTGGATTATGTTTGCAGGGGAGAGCAGGATGAGCAAGCCTGCCTTGAATGCGGCACCGAACCGGCCCGCAACATGGCCGTGTGCGGCTCGGGCGGCTTCAATGCCGGCTGGATAGAGCGGGCGGAGGGGTTGGAGATAGGACGTGCCATAGCCGGAACAGCCTGGCCGGAACAGCCGCGCTACACTATCGGCAGGGAAATGCCGTTTATCTTCTGGTAGACATCGAGAGCGAACACGTCCGTCATGCCGCTCACATAGTCGACCACGGCCATTATTCGTGTCTCAAGGTCGTCGCTGCCTATGTCGTACTGGCTGCTGAACATCCGCATTATCTGCCCGGAATGGAACTTGCCGGGGTGCAGGGCGGCTTCCACCAATGTGCCCATCAGCGTCTCTATTATCTTGTATCCGCTAAGCTCCACGTCCAAGACGGGCTTGCTGTTGTATATCTTCCGTTTGGATTCCTCCGCACACCTCACGTATGCGCTGCGCATTGGTTCGCCGATGTGGGCTATCAGCGGCCCTTGCAGGGTGCCGGCCAAAATCTCGCTTTCACGCTCCACAAACACTTCCGCGCAGGCGTTTTCCAGCGCCCCAATCACGATGGAGCGCATATAGACCACCTTTTCATTGTCGTCCGTGAGTCCCTCATCCTCTATCCGCTGCCTTATCCTCTTTTTTCCGCTTTCACCGAAGAAACCGAGCAGTAGGTCTTCCGTCTCGGCGTAAGACAGCAATTTAAGTTTGTGGGAGTCTTCTATGTCCATTATCTCGTAGCAGATGTCGTCCGCCGCCTCCACCAAGTACACCAAGGGGTGGCGGGCGTAGGCAGCAGGTGCTCCTTCCTCGGAAACCATCGGCATTCCCAATTCCCCGGCCACCTTGGCGAAAGTGGCCTCCTCCGTGGCGAAGAAGCCGAACTTGCCCTTGCCCGTGGCGGCAAGGCTGGAGTGGGGGTACTTAACTATGCTGGCCAGCGTGGAATAGGTCATTACGAAGCCGCCCTGGCGGCGGCCGTTGAAGCGGTGGGTGAGTAGGCGGAAAGCGTTGGCGTTGCCTTCGAAGCGTGTGATGTCTGCCCAGAACTGGGGGTTCACGAGTGCCTCAATCTCCCTGCCGCCCCCCTCTGAGAAGAAGGCCTGTATGGCCTTTTCGCCGCTGTGGCCGAAAGGCGGGTTGCCCATGTCGTGGGCTAAGCAGGCCGCACTCACTATCGTTCCAACCTCCTCGAAGAGCGTGCCTGACAACTCAGGGTGGCGTGCAGTGAGAGCCGCAGCCACGTCCTTGCCAAGGGACATGCCCACGGAAGCCACTTCTAAGGAGTGGGTGAGGCGGTTGTGCACAAAGACGCTGCCGGGCAGGGGGAACACCTGGGTCTTGTTTTGCATGCGGCGGAACGGGGCCGAAAACACTAAGCGGTCGTAGTCGCGCTTGAACTCCGGCCGCCCTCCGTGTTGCACTGCGTGCCGGTTTTCCTGCCCCAGGCGCTTGTTGGATATCAATTGTTGCCAATGCATGCCGCAAAAGTATATTAAAAACGCTCCGCAAAAGCCCTTTCGAAACCCCAAACCACGGAAAACTGCCGATTATTTGGCTAACTTTGCCACATTAATTAACGGAACAGATGGCCAATGTTACAGTAAGGGTGGTGAACACCGGCGGCAACCCTCTGCCGTGCTATGCCACGGAGCAGAGTGCCGGCCTGGATCTAAGGGCCTGCACGGACGGCCCTGTGGTGTTGCGCCCCATGGAGAGGAAGCTCATAAGGACGGGCCTGCGGATAGAGCTGCCCGTGGGCTACGAGGCGCAGGTTAGGCCACGCAGCGGCCTGGCCCTGAAACACGGGGTTACGGTGCTCAACTCTCCCGGCACGGTGGATTCCGACTACCGAGGGGAGCTTATGGTGCTGCTGGTAAACCTTTCGGCGGAAGACTTCATAGTGGAGAGCGGGCAGAGGATAGCCCAGTTGGTGATAGCGCAGCACGCCAAGGCCACGCTTGTGGAGGTGGACGGTATTGAGGACACGCCGCGCGGGGCCGGGGGCTACGGCCACACGGGTGTGGAATGAAGCTGTGCCGATGGGTGTGCGTAAGATTGTCCCGATAGTTTTCGCAGCACTTGCCGCCTTTCCTGCGGCTGCGGTGCCGGGTACGCCGCCAAAGGCCGGGCGGAATGCCTTGCCGCGCCGCGACAGCGTGCGTTTCAACTATTTCTTCATAGAGGGTGCCCACGCCTTTTCAAGCGGTGATTATGGCGCTGCGTACGATCTCTTCGCCCACTGCCTTTCAATAAATCCTGATGCTGCGGAAGCCATATACCATATGGGGGTGTTCCACGCAGCACTGGGCAACGACTCCGCTGCGCTGGCCGCCAAGGAAAGGGCCGCAGCCCTCTCGCCGGGCAACGCCACCTATGTGGCGACATTGGGCGATGCCTACGTGGAAGCGGGCGATTTTGACAGGGCGGCGCAACTTTACGCCGGGCTGTACAAGGCGGACCCGTCCAGGACAGACCTGCTTGACAGGCTCTCGTCCATATATTACCGGGCTGGCGATTACTCGAAAGCCGTGGAAGCCGTGGAGGAAAAGGAACGGGCGGACGGGCGCAGCGAGGAAACCACGCTAACCAAGGTGTGGCTGTACGACAACGCCGGCAAGCCCGGGAAATCCTTAAAGGCCCTGCAACAACTCGCCGCAGACCACCCCGGGGACCCCTATTACAGGGTGATGACGGGCAATTGGCTGTTGCAGCACGGCCAGCCGGCCAAGGCATACAAGCTCTTTATGCAAGCAGCCAAGGAAGACCCGGGGAACACTTTCGTGCAGACTTCGCTCGCAGACTACTATGCGGCGGAGGGTAGGGATTCCATGGCGGCCGCAGTGAGGACAGCCCTAATAGCCAACCCTGAGGTGAACTTGGAGGCGAAGCTGTCGCTCATCAGGCTTATGTCCGATGAAAACGACAAGAAAGGAGGGGGGTATTCAGCCATAACAGACCTCTTTGACAAGGCTGTGGCGGCTAATCCCACCGATGCAGACGCCCTCCACGAAATGCAGGCGGCCTACCTTTCGGCCAAGAACGCTCCGCCTACTGAGGTGGCCTCAGCCCTAAGGAGGTGGATAGATGATTCGCCAGGCAACAATGCTCCGGTGCGCTACCTTGTGGCCAACCTGATGCAGCGCGGAGAATGGGAAGAGGTGGCCGGGCTGTGCCGCAAGGCTGTGGAGACAGCCCCCGGGGATGCGCTGATGTATTCCGTAGGCGGTTCTGCGCTTTACCAAATGGACGACCTTGACGGCGCACTGGAAATGCTTCTGCGCGGTGTGGAGAATGGGGACAAGGCCGCCGAGCCGCGAGTGGTGTCAGACATGTACTATTACATAGGGGACATCTACCACCAAAAGGGGAGTCCTGCCAGAGCCTATGCCGCGTACGACAGCTGCTTGGCCATAAACCCGGACAACGTGCCGTGCCTTAACAACTACGCTTATTTCCTATCAGAAGACAAGGGGGGAGACCTGCAAAAAGCCGCCTTGATGAGCTACCGCACGGTAACTGCGGAACCGGCAAACCCCACATACCTTGACACCTATGCGTGGATACTCTTCAAGCAACGGAAGTATGCAGATGCTAAGCTGTACATAGATAGGGCTATGGTGGCCTATGGGGATTCGGCAAGCGGCATAGTTTCAGAACATGCCGGGGACATATACTATCACAACGGAGATACGCTAAAAGCGATAGAATACTGGATGGAAGCCTTGAAAAAAGACGGTTTCACCGATCTTTTGCCCGAAAAGGCCCGCCGTGGAGAATACATAAAACCCGAGGAAGAATGAACACACACAGCATTGCCAATAGGTGCGCCATGGCTGCGGCGGTGTTTCTCGCTGCGGCCTGCGGCACGAAGAAGGCTGCGGTGGAAACTACCATGCAAAAGCCGGCTGCGGTGGAAACCATGCAGGAAAGGAAGGCGGCCTCAATAGCCTTTGTCAGACGAATTGCGGAAAACGCGGTGGAGACAATGGATGTCACCGGGCCGGTGGAGTTCACCTTGGAATATAAGGGGAAGTCGGTCAGCGTGCCGGGGCAGCTCAGGATGAGGCGTGGCGAAGTAGTCCGCATACAACTGCAACTGCCGCTCCTCGGCAGCGAGGTGGGGCGTTTGGAATTCACGCCGGACTATGTGCTCGTGGTGGACCGCATACACCGAGAATATGTCAAGGCTGCCTATTCTGACCTTGATTTCCTAAGGGCAAACGGACTTGACTACCACACTTTGGAAGCCCTCTTTTGGAACCGCCTGTTCATACCCGGGCACGCCGAATTGTCGGATGAAGACATGCAACGCTTTGATGTGTCGCCGCAGCAGGGAAATGCCAACATTCCGGTGAAACTCAAGGCCGGAGCCATAAGCTATTCATGGATAGCAGACTCTAAGACGGCTGCCATATCTGGGGCGGCCGCAGCCTATTCCAGTGCGGCGCACGGAAGTTCTTCGCTCACATGGCACTATTCCGATTTCCGCAGCGTGGCGGGCAAGCCTTTCCCGGCAAAGCAGCAGTTCACCTTCTCCACCACGGCGGCCAAGGCCGCGCCGGCCACTGTTACTGTGGCAATGGACGAGGTGAAGACCGCCGGCGGCTGGGACGCGAGAACCGAACTGCCCGGCAAATACAGGCAGGTGCCGCCAGGGGAGGCGTTGGCCAAAATAACAGGGTTGTTGTGAAAATGGCACGCTACGCATACATATTGCTAATGGCCCTGGCTTTTGTGGTTGTGCCTTGCCGGGCGCAGCAGAAAAAGGCTGTGGGCAAGAAGCCTAAGACCGCCGTGGCCGGGAAAAAGACGGCTGCGAAGAAGACCGCCGCAAAGAAAACCACAACCAAGAAAACCGTTTCCAAGAAAGCATCCACGAAGAAAAAGGCCGCGCCACAGCCATCAATAAAGGGACTGCAAAACCAAAGGCAACAGATAAAGAAGAAGATAAGGCAGCAGGAGCAGGCCCTCAAAGCCAACAAGGCGGATGTGGCCAAGCGGCTGCAAAACCTCATGGTGATAAACTCCGAGATAGAGGGGCGCAAAAAAGCCATAGACGGCATACAAGGAGACATAGACAACCTCGACGGCAGCATAAGCCTGCTTGAAGCGCAGCTCGCCACGCTGCAAGGGCAGTTGGAGCAGCGCAAGGCCAAATATGCCAACTCAGTGAAGCACCTGCGCCGCCGCCATGGGGTGCAAGACCGACTGATGTTCATCTTCAGTGCCAAAAATTTTTCTCAGATGCTCCGCCGGGCGCGTTTCGTAAAGCAGTATGCCGCCTACCAAAGGGCCCAGGGTGAAGCCATCGCCGAGAAACAGAGGCAGGTGGCCAAGAAGCAGGGGCAGCTAAGGGCGGCACGGGGCCACAAGGACAATCTGCTCCGCCAGGGGCAAAAGGAACGTGCAGCCCTGCAAGGCCGCCATGACGAGCAGCAAAAGGTGGTGGCTTCGCTGCAAAAGCAGCAGACCACGATACAAGGAATCATTGCTGACCAGAAAAAGAAGGATGCCGAACTGAATGCGCAGATAGACCGCCTTGTGGCGCAGGAGGTGGAACGAGCCAGGGCGCGTGCGGCTGCGGAAGCAAAGAAGAAGGCGGAAGCCGAGGCCGCAAGGAAGAAAAGGGCTGAGGAGCTGGCACGCAAAAAGGCCGAGGCGGAAGCAAAGGCAAGGGAGAACGAAAGGAGAATAGCCGAGGCCAAAGAGAGGGAAGCAAGGCTCAAAGAGCAAGCCCGCCAAGCCGCCATAGCCGAAGAAAAGGCCAAGAAAGAGCAGGCCGCAGCCGATGAAAAGGCGCAAAAACAAAAAGCCGAGGCCGCCGAAAAGGCAAAAAGGCAGAAGGCCGAAGCGGAACAAGCCGCAAGGGAAGCCGAAGCGGAACGTAAGGCTGCGGAACTGAAAGCAAAGAAAGAGGAGGAACGCTCCAAGAAGGAGATGGCCAAGGCCAAGAAAGAAGCCGACAACGCAGAGAAGATGAGTGCTGCCGACCGCATGGTGAGCGGCGGCTTTGAGGCAAACAAGGGCCGTCTGCCCATGCCCATCACCGGCCAGTACAGCATAGTGAGCCACTTCGGGCAGTACAATGTGGAGGGCCTCAAGGGGGTTACGCTTGACAACAAGGGCATAAACATACTCGGCAAGCCCGGCTGCCAGGCGAGGTCGGTGTACGACGGGGAAGTGAGCGCGGTGTTCAGCTACGCCGGCACCACCGTTGTCATGGTGCGCCACGGGGCCTATATTTCGGTCTATTGCAACTTGGCTTCGGCTTCGGTGGGCAAAGGGCAGAAAGTATCTGCAGGCCAGGCACTTGGAGCCGTGGGGGCAGACCATATCTTGCAGTTCCAACTACGGCGTGAAACCGCCAAGCTAAACCCGGAGGCATGGTTGCGCAGGTGAACGGACAGCCGGCAAGGGTGCTTGTCACGGGCGCGTCAGGCTTCATAGGCAGCTTCCTCGTGGAAAGGGCTTTGCAGGCCGGCATGCAGGTGTGGGCCGTGGTGCGCCCATCATCTTCCAAGGAGTATCTGAAAGACCCTAACATACGCTTCGCCAATCTTGATTTTTCTTCCGAAGAAAAGCTTCGTGAAGTGTTGCGCAGCATAGATCCCCACTATATAATACATGCAGCAGGGCTTACCAAGAGTCTGCGCCCGGAAGCCTTTATGGAGGTGAATGCGGCCGGAACAGAACGTCTGGCCCGGGCCGCCGGGGGGTGCGGAGACCTGAGGAAGTTTGTGCTTGTGAGTTCGCTAAGCGTGATGGGACCGGCCCGTGAGCAAGAACCGCACGTGGCGATAACAGCCGCCGACACTCCGCAGCCCAACACCTTGTACGGGCGCAGCAAGCTTGAAGCAGAAAGGCGGCTGGTCATAGTGGCGGCCGAAAGGGAAAAAGGAGGGGGGCGGCTGCCCTATTGCATAGTGCGCCCCACCGGGGTGTACGGCCCGAGGGAGCGGGACTACTTCCTCATGGTGAAAAGCGTAAAGGGGCATGTAGACTTCCGGATGTCCGGCCCTAAGCAGCACCTTACTTTCGTGTATGTTACAGACCTTGTGGAGGCCATCTTCCTGTCATTGGGGCGCGGGGTGCAGGGCCGGGCATATTTCATTTCTGACGGCCGGGCCTATTCCACCGAGGAGTTTTCCGCCCTTGTCCGCCGCCGCCTTGGCAACCCTTGGCTCGTAACACTGCCCGTGCCTGGGTGGCTGCTGCGCATAGCTGCTGCGGTGGGCGACAAGGTGGCCGCGCTCACCGGCAAGCCTACGCCTGTAAACACCGACAAGTACAACATACTAAGGCAGCGCAACTGGCTGTGCGACATAGCGCCGGCCGTGGAGGATTTGGGATACGTGCCTCGCGTCTGCTTGGAGGAAGGGGTAGGCAGGGCCGTGGATTGGTACGTGGAAAACAAGTGGATATAGCAACATAGGCGGTATGAAAAAGGCCTTTTCAACACTCTTCGCCATAGACGGCGAGCCGCGCCGCGGACTGATAGCCGCGGAATGGGCAGTGCTGGCCTATATGGCCGCCACCGCGTTTTACGTGCTTGCGGCATGGGACACGCTGTCATCCCCATACGGCATGCTCGCCGGCCGCCTGAGGATAGGGGCGGTGGTGGCCGCGCTGTGGGCCGCATACCGGCTCGCACCATGCCGGGCGGCCATGTTGGCGAGGGTGGCGGCGCAGCTTTGGCTGCTGTCGTGGTGGTACCCGGACACTTACGAACTGAACAAGGCGCTTCCCAACTGGGACCACCTGCTCGCTTCGTGGGAGCAGTGGCTCTTCGGCTGCCAGCCCTCCTTGGAGTTTTGGCGGCTGCTGCCCGGCAGTGTGGCCAGCGAGGCGATGTACTTCGGCTATGCAGCTTACTATCCCATGATAGCCGCCGTGGCTTGCTATTATTTCATACGCCGATACTCCGAGTTCACCCGGGCGGCTTTTGTCATTCTCGGCGCTTTTTTCCTCTATTATGTGGTGTTCGTGGCCTTTCCCGCCACCGGCCCGCAGTATTATTTCGGTGCGATAGGCATGGATTCCGCCGCAGCCGGCCACTTCCCCCCGGTGGGGACCCACTTCGCCACACACCTTGACCGAGTGGCCAACCCGGGGTGGGACGGAGGTTTTTTCTATTCCATGGTGGAGGCCGCACACAACGCCGGCGAACGCCCCACGGCGGCCTTCCCCAGCAGCCACGTTGGCATGGGCACCGTGGTGATGTTGCTGGCCCTGCGCTCCCGTAGCCGCGCCCTCGTGGGAATATTGGCGGTGCCTTACGCGCTGATGTGCCTTTCCACGGTCTACATACAGGCCCATTACGCCATAGATGCCATAGCCGGACTTGTGTCCGGGGCCGCTTTCTACTTTGCGTTGATGGCGGTAAAGGCGAGGTGAAAGCGGCAGCCGGAGCAGTGGCGGCTGCCTTGGATTTTGCCGCCGCCTAACACTTGTGCAAAAAAATACAAAAACCGGGGGGCGGATTTTCGGGGAAGTGTGTACCTTTGCAAAAATTTTGCAGGGTAACCATTGTTGGACACTGCGTGAAAGAGACTGGAAATGTGTGAGTGCAACTATCATATGGAGTGCGGTGTGGCAAGTTTTTTCGGAAACTTGTCAAAAAAACTGCGCGTAAAATTTGGCCGTCTCGCCAAATTCATTAAACACACACACACACACACACACACACACACACACATTATATACATG
>R18__coassemble_1224_pt1 | contig 56949 bp, 33 predicted proteins | sample R18__metabat2_low_PE_037 | metagenome-assembled genome bin R18
ACATCCTTATGGGATTCTTCGGTGCTCCGCACCTCTGAATGACGAGTGATGGGGCGGGATTCTCCGCTACGCCCAGAAAGGCATGTCGTGGAATGGGGTCATTCGGCACATTGTAGCTCTAAATGGCGGATAGGGGAGGGAGATTCTCCGCTGCGCTCAGAATGACAGCAAGCGATGTGGTTTAGACACCTGTCGTTATGTTGGACGTTATGGCCGCACCATTCCTCTCCCACAGATTGGGCGTTATGGCCACATAGCCCTATCCGTTATGTAGAGTTCTAACCATATCACCCCCCCTCAGTCATGTTGAGCGGAGCGAAACATCCTTATGGGATTCTTCGGTGCTCCGCACCTCTGAATGACGAGTGATGGGGCTGGATTCTCCGCTACGCCCAGAATGGCATGTCGTGGAATGGGACTATTCGGCAGTCCGCGCCTATGAATGGAGGATAGTGGGGCGGGATTCTTCACTACGCCCAGAAGGGCGGATAACGGGTTGGCGTTCTACAACCGCCGCCGCCAACCTACGGCTACCCTACGGCTGTTAAAAAGAAAAGCGGCCGACGGAAAATCCGACGGCCGCTTCCGGTCGGGGTGAGGCGACTCGAACGCCCGACCCCTACGTCCCGAACGTAGTGCGCTACCAACTGCGCTACACCCCGATTATGCCCTAAGGCTGCGCAAAGGTATGCAAAAAACGAAATTCCAAAGGAACAGCCCGGCAAAAAACCGCAGTTATGCGGCCAAAAAGGCGGTTCAATGGCGGTTCACCTCCACCTCGTCGGTGAAAATCCAGCCTCCCAAACGGCCCGGGAAAGCCTGCAAACGGATGAAACGGGCTTTCTCCCCTCCCCTCCATTCATAGTCGTATATGGCGTAACCGGCGGCTTCGCCGGCCCCGTTGTCCACATCGTCCACCACCTTGTAGGCGGCCCCGTCCGTTGATACGGAAAGCACTATCCGGCCCGGTGCGTATATTTCAGCCCCGGCAGACTGCATGAAAGAAGCCGCAACATCAGTAACGGGCACAACCCCGCCCATGTCTATGGCAACGTCAAGCCTGTTTCCCGAGATGAAACCCTGCCACGGACTGCCGCCGTATGTCCAACTGCCTCGCTTGCCATCGGTAAGGGCTGTGTTGCCACCTCCGTTATATACGGCATTGTAAGGCAGGTTGTAAGCCACGGGCTTCCCAACTGCTGCGTGGCGTGCGGGGGAAAGTGACTCCTCCCTCTCGCCAGCCTCGGAGTCCAAATCGAACACCTTGTATCCCCTTTCCGCCAGCAGGCCAGCAGCCCTCTTGGCCTTTCCTCGGAAAACCGCGTAATCCGCTCCGGACCGAGCCCACCCCTTTTCGGATATGGCCAGCAGCCGCGGGTACAACATATACTCCGCATGGCCGCAGTCGGCTATGTACTCTGTCCACAAATTGCCCTGCACGCCCATAATGTTGCCTGCGGCCGGCGTGCCTTCAAGCCCTTCCGGCACGGGTTGCAGGGCATACGCCTTGGACAGCGGCGTGTATGTGGCCATGGCCTTTGGTTCCTTCACCGGGGCGTCCTGGTAGTAATCCAAGTAACAATGCTTTGAGGGAGACATTATGACCCGGTTTCCCCCCTTGGCCACCTTGGCGGCTGTCTCCACTCCGCGCCACACCATTGCTATCGCCCCGGGCGGCATGCCGGTCTCGTCCATCTCGTCCCATCCTATAGCCTGCCGTCCTCGTGAAGACAGGTAACGTGCCATCCTGCCCATAATGTATCCCTGCAACTGCTTGGTGGAGGAAAGCCCCTCGCTGGCCATTCGTTCCCGGCAGCGGCCGCACGTTTCCCAAGCCTTGCCGGCAGCCTCGTCCCCACCCAAGTGTATGTAGGGGGAGGGGAACATGGCCATGACCTCGTCAAGCACAGACTCCAGGAAGGCGTATGTCCTGTCGCCACCGGGGCATAGGTCGGCGCAGGGAATGTCCGCTCCCTCGCAAGCCGTCCCGGGGTAGGCATAGGTTGTCTCCTCGCTATGGCCCGGCAGTTCTATCTCCGGTATCACCATGATGTGCCTTTCAGCCGCGTAGGCCACAATGTCCACAATGTCCTTTCTCGTGTAGAACCCGCCGTAAGCCCCTGGTGTGTCCTTGGTGCAATAAGTGCGCGGCCCGTGCGTCCACCAGCGGTCCCAATCCTCGGCGGTGCGGTAAGCCGTGGCTTCGGTCAGCCTTGGCCACCCTTGCATTTCAAGCCTCCACCCGGCGGCGTCTGTAAGGTGCAGGTGCAGCCGGTTGAGCTTGAATGCGGCCATGGCATCCATCTGTTTCATAAGGAACTCCTTTGGCCAGAAGTGGCGCGAGCAGTCTACCATCAGGCCACGGTAGGCAAAGCGCGGGCTGTCTTCCACTTTGCTGACATGCAAAGCGGTACCCTCCACGCATTGCGCCAAGGTCTGTATGGCATAGAAAAGCCCCGTGGGAGTGGGGGCTGAAACAGATATGCCTCCGGCCCGGGGGGTTATTTCGTATCCCTGCAACTCGGGAATAGTGTCGGCCTTGCCCCATTCCCCGCACGGCCGTGTGCAGGCGAAGTCCACCGGCACGCCGGCATCCCCCTGCCGCACCACTGCCACATTTGGCATTGCAGCCTTGAAGGCGCCGGCCAACCTTTCCTCCTCTTCCTTTGGCAGGTTTGAAGACAAGCGCACACCGGCGGAAACGTCCAAAACCACTTCGCTCCCTAAGGACACCGAAGGCGTGGGCAGCACCGCGCAACCGGTATCGGCAGCCCCCCCCGCCGCCGAAAAGGCTATGGCAACGCAGACCATAGCCCGTTTCAAACCACCGGGCGACATCACAACAGCCTTGCAAGTTTGCCAAGCCCCATGCCGTGGCTGCCTTTGACCAAGATGCACCTTCCGTGCGGCTTGTGCCTAAGCAGTTCCTCCTCCACTTCCGCCGTGGTGGCGAACTTGCGCAATCCGCCGCCCACCTTTTCAAACTCGGGCCCCACGAGCCACACCTCACCGAGTGCGGGATCTTCGGCCATGGCCGCTATCCGCCTATGCGCCGCTTCCGACTCCTCGCCGAGTTCCATCATATCCCCCAATATGGCCATCTTTCCCTCGGCCGCGATGCCCTTGAAGTTTCCTATCGCAGCCTCCATGCTCGTGGGGTTGGCGTTGTAAGCGTCTATTATCAGGCGGTTGCTGGGCGTTATTTCCAATTGCGACCTGCCGTTGCCCGGTGTGTATTCCTCCAATGCGGCGCAGATGTCTTCCTCCTCCACACCGAAACGCAGTCCGATAGCCACGGCGGCAAGGCAGTTGGGCAGGTTGTAGGCCCCGATCAGCCTTGTTTGCACCACGTGCCATTCCCCGCCACGGCGCTTCCACTTCATACGCAGCTGTTCAGCTCCGCCTATACTTTCCCCCTCGACGTCCGCCCCCGGCTGTGTGCCATATAGGATTCTGTCCATGCCCTCGGACATTCCCATCAGCATTCCGTTGGAAGCATCCACGAACACCTGCGCCCCCATTTTGCCCCTAAGGTATCCGTACATTTCCCCCTTGGTCTTGGCCACGCCCTCCAATGATCCGAAGCCCTCCAAGTGGGCAAGCCCTATGTTGGTTATTATGCCGCAGTCGGGTTCGGCTATGTCCACGAGTTCCTTGATGTCTCCCGGGTGGCTCGCCCCCATCTCCACCACTCCAACGCGGTGTGCCGTGTTGAGCCGCAGCAAAGTCTTTGGCACCCCAATGGCGTTGTTCAGGTTTCCCTCGGTGTAAAGCACGGGCAGTTTCCTTGACAACACGGCTGCGGCGAGTTCCTTTGTCGTGGTCTTGCCGTTTGTGCCTGTTATGCCTATTATGGCCGTGCCGAACTCTCTGCGGTGGTGCCGTGCAAGCTCTTGCAGTGCGGCCAGTGCGTTGTCCACCACGAAATAGCGGTCGTCAACGGCATACTCGGCATTGTCCACCACGGCGTATGCGCAGCCGTTCCCAAGGGCCGCCGCCGCATATTTGTTACCATCGAAAGAAGGTCCCCTGAGGGCGAAAAACAAAGCCCCCTCAGGGCATGCCCTACTGTCTGTGGCCACCTGGCCACACTGCTTGAAAAGTCTGTAAAGCGATTCTATATCCATGTCCCTACTCCTTGCTAAAATCACATTTTCCTTTCCACCTCTCCGTAAAAACGCTCCACCACGGCGAGCATGTCCTTGGGCAGTAAAGCCATGGCCTTCTCCGCCATTCCGTAAGGAATCTCGTACATGGCCTCCGCCATTGAGCCGCATATCGCCGCTTTCGTGTCGGTGTCCCCGTCCGCCATCACGGCCAAGCGTATGGCATCTTCAAAAGAGGTGCTGTCAACAAGGCAGCGTATGGCGTATGGCACCGTTTCCTGGCAAGTGGCGTCAAAATGCCCCTGCGCGCCTATTTTCAGGATGTCTCCCATGGGCGGTATGTCATATCCGAATTCTTCCCGGGCTGCGGGTTCTATGTCCTCCCTCGCCAAGCCACCGATCCTCAACCGGTAAATGAGCGAAGCCACACACTGCGCCCCTTTCACCCCCTCGGCATGGCAGTGGCTCACCTCTGCGCTCAGCTTGGCCTGGCGCAGCACTTCTTCGTGGCTGCCGAAAAGCCACGCCACCGGCGCCACCCTCATTGCCGAACCGTTGCCGAACGAACTCTGCGGCAGGTGGCTTTCGGATTGCAACCACCTGCTGAACATTCCGCCATATGCCCCCATAGGATCAGGGTAGCGCCGGCACCATTCCACAAGTTTCACGCCATACGGCGCACCGCACAGGGCCGCATCGGCCACGGCCACGGTGCATATCGTGTCGTCTGTGTATCCGCAACCGGGATGGAAAAGTTCAAAATTTTCACGTGGGGGCGGGCCGAACTCAAAACGAGACCCTACTATATCCCCAATGATGGCTCCAAGCATAGTTTGTTTTGTTTTTTAGCAGCAGTGATGCACAAAAGTATAACATTCGCACCACACAAGGGCTTAGATAAAAAACCACCGATGTATACAAGCATACAAAACCCGTATTTTACACGGCAAAAACCGATACCAACCAGTTAATCCCAAGCCGCGCGAACTTAAAAAGAATTAAAAACAGGCCGAAAAGCCGCCTTCACTTGCACGAAAGGCACCTAAACACTAACTTTGCGGATGTCTTTTGCAGCGGGAAGCACAATTCCCCTGTGGCGGCACGCGGCATTCGCCGCACACCTAACCCTGAACCGAATAATGATTTTCAAGAAAGCCATCAGCAAAAGCATATTGGCCGCAGCGGCATGTTTCGTTGCAGCCGCACCCGCAGCAGCGCAAGACCTGCTCGCAAAGCAAGCACCCATAGACAAGAAAATGAAGGCAGTGGACACCCTCGCCCTCAAAGCCCTCATGGAACGTGAGAGCGAGACAATGCCTGCATCCGACATTTACACAGACTGGGACAACTCCATAACCCACAAGAGGGCCACCGCCCCCGAGGAATTCCGCATAGACCTGCGGAATTTTTGTATGCCCACACCGAGCCGTGTGGTAACGAGCAACTTCGGCGCACGCTGGGGAAGGCAGCACAAGGGCTTGGACATAAAGGTGTACATAGGAGACAGCATAAGGTCCGCTTTCGACGGCAAGGTGAGGATAACGAAATACGAAGCCGGAGGCTACGGCTACTACGTGGTGGTAAGGCATCCGAACGGATTGGAAACCATATATGCGCACCTGTCCAAATACCTCGTAAAGCCGAACCAGATAGTGCGTGCCGGGGAGGTGATAGGCCTCGGCGGCAACACCGGGCGCAGCACCGGCTCGCACCTGCACTTTGAAACACGCCTCGGCGGTGTCGCCATCAACCCGGCCCTGCTCTTCGATTTCAGGGCGCAAGACGTAACGGGCGACTTCTACACATTCCGCAACTCCACTTACAAGCGCGAGTCTGCAGAAGCCACAAGGGCCAGGGGCGTAGTGGGCAACGGCTCCTATTCGCCCGAAGACGTGAACAGCGGCGGAGTGCCGGGAATGGGTGGCAACGTGGCTGAATTGGAAAGCAGCGGCGAGAAACTGTACCACAAGGTAAAGCAGGGCGAGACCTTGCAATCCATAGCCGGCAAGCGCGGCGTGTCGGTGGAAACGATATGCCGCCTCAACCGCATAAGCAAGACAATGAGGGTGAAAGCCGGACAGATACTCCGCTACTCCTGACACGGACGGCATGGGACAATACGGGCCGCCCCGCACTCCAAAGAGCAGTGCGGGGCGGTTTTCGCACTTGGCCGTATCACACCCGGCTCATATACGGCAAATATCGCCTAACTTTGTAAAACTTACAAGAAGGAAAGACCCATGATTGATTTCAGACCGCTTACCATAGGCGACAAGGCCTTAGTGGAAAGCTACACCATACCCGGGCAAAGGCACAACTGCGACCTTTCATTCGCCAACCTCGTGAGCTGGCGGTTTCTTTACAACACCCAGATAGCCGTGGTGGAGGGCTGCCTGGCTTTCCGTTTCCACATAGGGGGGAACATAGCATACATGGTGCCGCTGCCCAAGCCAAAGCCCGGACGTGACGGGGAAATGCGCACGGAACGCTGCGACGAAGTGAACGAAGCAGCACTTAAAGCCATTACGGAAGACTCGATAGCGATGGGGCAGCCGCTCAAACTAATGGGCGTGTGCAACTACATAGCGGAGATATTGGAAAGCAAGTTCCCCGGCAAATACGACATAAGGCCGGAACGCTCGCGGGCAGATTACATCTACACGAGGGAGAAACTGTCCACACTATCCGGAAAGAAGATGCAAGGCAAGCGCAACTTCGTAAACCGCTTCAAGCGCCTTTTCCCCGGCTACGAATACAAGGAACTCACACCCGGCATGGTGCCGCAGTGCATAGCCTTGGAACAACAATGGCGCAGCCTGCACGGCCAGCCCGGGCAAAGGGACAGCCAGACAGCCGAGCTGCGCTCAATGACAAGGGCTTTCAACCGGTGGGAGCAACTCGGCCTAAGGGGCGGCACCTTGTGGGTGGACGGCAAGCTCGTGGCATTCACCTTCGGCTGCCAAATAAACCACTGCACATTCGACATCTGCGTGGAAAAAGCCGACACCAGCTACGAAGGCGCTTTCAACACCATCAATTACGAATTTGCACGCCACCTGCCGGAACATTTTTTCTACATAAACAGGGAGGAAGACCTCGGGGACGAAGGCCTAAGGCAGGCAAAGCTGTCATACAGGCCGGACATACTCTTGGAAAAGAATTCCGTAACAGAAACAGACCCTTCGGCGGCTTTCCTGGAAGAAGAGGCCGTAAAGGCACAAACAAGGGAACTTTGGGAAAAGACTTTCCAAGACCCGAAAGAGTTCACCGACCTGTACTTCTCAAAGGTGTACAAGCCGGATACAAACCACACCGTGCAAATAGCACGGAAAGTGGCCGCAGCACTGCAAGCCATCCCCTTCGGCTTCCGATACATGGGCGCGGACACCTATACGGCCTACATAAGCGGCGTGGCTGTGGAAAGCAGCCTAAGGGGACAAGGCATAGGCCGCAACCTGATGAAGCAGGCCCATTACTCCATAGCACGGCGGGGAGTGCCGTTCGCAATGCTAATACCTGCGGACGAAAAAGTGGGCGAGTGGTACGAAAAACAAGGATATGCGGGCGTGGCCGAACGCATAGACCCGCCCACGGAAACGCTTGGGAAAGGGTACCCTGCCTTTGACAAATGGCAAAGAGGAATGGCCTGCGCCCTGAACATAGGGGAGGAATGGTGGGACACGGCAATGGAAGACATGGTACTCGCCGGGGTACGGCAAGAGGCACCGAGGGAGCCGCGCAAGGCGATGGCAAGAATAGCCAACGCAGAGGTTGCGCTCGGGCTGTATGCGGCTGCGCACCCGGAAGAAAACATTGCCCTGAGGATAACAGGAGACCAAGACATACCGGAAAACAACACATACTATATAATAGGGGGAGGAAAGTGCACCGCCACGAACGAACCACAACCCGAAGCCGATACTATCACCATAGGACAAGCCGCACAAATAGTTTTCAAGGAATGCAAGGCGGCTTTGTTCCTCGTAATGGATTGAGCCAGGCGGAATCCTCCATTGTCCGTATTTGTCAACAAATCAGTAACTTCGCAAGCGGAGAAAACAACAACAACCTTAACCGATGAGAAAAAGCCTACTTATCACGCCATTTTTCGCCATGGCAGCCATGCCGCAGGCCGTATGCGCCCAAGGCACATTCACCTTGGAGGAGCAGAGAGCGAGCAATCCCGGCAACGAACCCGCGCCAGTGTTCCCCGTACCGTCAGAAAGGCAATACAAATGGATGCAGACGGAATACTACGCATTCTTCCATTACGGAATGAACACCTACACCGGCAAAGAATGGGGCTTCGGCAACGAAGACGAGAAGACATTCGCCCCCACAAAGGCCCCCAACCCAGAGCAATGGCTCACAGCAGCAAAGGCCGCAGGCATGAACGGCGGCATAGCCGTGGTCAAACACCATGACGGCTTCTGCCTGTGGCCCACCAAGACCACCACGCACAACGTAACAAACAGCGGCAACGAAAACGGGCGCAAAACGGACATCCCCAGGGACTTCGCCGAAGCTGCACGCAAATTGGACATGAAATACGGCTTCTACGTGTCGCCGTGGGACCGCAACAGCGAATACTACGGCGAAGACAAATACGTAAGCGATGTATTCCTAAGGCAGTGCGCCGAACTCACGGAATACGGCACTGACCAGTTTGAAATGTGGTTCGACGGCGCAAACGGAGGAGACGGCTACTACGGCGGCAAGGGCGGCACACGCTCAATAGACCGCTCCACATATTATGACGTGCCAAACCTGCGCGACTCTGTACACAAGCAATGCCCCGACATAATATTGTGGGGAGTGGGCGGAGAGGCCCGCTGGATAGGCAACGAGGAAGGATGGGCCGGGGAAACCAACTGGCTGCCGGAGGAGCGCGGCTACGAGAGCGAGAACAACGGCATGTACGGCAAGGAGAATGGCTGGATATGGTTCCCCGGGGAAAGCGATGCCAAGCTCACCAACAAGGGATGGTTCTGGCACAGCGGGGAAACGCCCATGACAGCCGAGCAGGTGTTCAAGATGTATCTGGAGACCGTGGGGCGCAACTCCACGCTGATACTCAACTGCCCACCGGACAAGAGCGGATACCTGCCCGCAGCCACGGTTAAGGCGCTGGAAGAATCGGGGAAGCTGCTAAAGAAACGCTTCGGCACAGACCTCGCCTCAAGCGCCAAGATTACGGCTTCGGATGTCAGGACACCGGGTACCGGACGCAACTTCGCACCGGAAAACATGGCGGACGGAAAGGTGGACACCTACTGGGCCGCCAACGACGGCAACACCACTCCCACCATAACCTTTGAATGGCCCGAGGCACAGACCCTGCGCTACGTGTCGCTGATGGAAAACACCCTGCTTGGACAGCGCATAAAGGGCTTCAAGATAGAAACATCCGCAGACGGAATCAACTGGACGAAACGCGGCGGTAGCATACCTACCACCACCGTTGGCTACAAGCGCATCATACCGCTCAACGGAAGCACCAGCAGCAGCTACGGCACGGGCTACAAGGCCAAGTTCCTTCGCATCACCATAACGGACGCAAAGGCCTGCCCCACTTTCCACACAATATCGGTATACTAACCACACAAAACAACATTGGACATGCAACACATCAAGATATGCGCAATGGCCGCGGCAGCCGCGCTGTGCCAGGCGGCCGGCGCACAGACGGTAACATTCGACACCGAAGACTACGCCAAGGTGGGCGTGTACGACACATGGGAGAAATCGCCTTTCCGCACCGGGGAGCTTAGGGGCAATGTAAAAGTGGTGGACAACCCCGACCAGGATGGCTACGCCGGCGGCAAGGTGCTGGCGGTGCAGCGGTCACGCTTCGGATCCAACACCTTCGGCGCGAGGATAGACCTCAAAGAGCCGTTCAAGCTCTCCACAAAAGCACGCAAGGTAGAGGTGATGATACACCGGCCTGTAGAGGGGCGCGTAATGCTCATAGGCCTCGGCAAAAGGCGAGACCGCGCCGGCCAAAGCAAGGAGACGGAGCAGTTCTGGGTGAAATCGGCAACTTCTGTCAAGCCAAACCAATGGCAGAAAGCAGTGTTCGAGTTCAAGGGATCTGACTCCGTAGACATACATTCGCTCGTGGTGGTGCCGCACTGCGAATCAACACACGACATGTCTGGAGACTTCGCAGCATACATAGACGGGATACAGCCCTACGACAGCAAAGTGGGAGAGGGCGACTACCCTCTCAACTTCGACCACCTGCAAACCTACACGCGGGAAGACCGCGGCCTGACCGGGGTGAGGCTCGGCACAAAGACCATAACGGCCTCCGCCAACATAAAGGCCGGAGAGACCAGCTCGTACACCGACAAGATGGCCTACAATTTCAGCGTGAAAGCCGGCGAAACCGTTACGCCCGCCGTCAACTACAAAGGGTCATGGATGAACGCATACGCCTATGTGGACTTCGGTAAGGATGGAGGATTCAGCTTCGGCATAAACGCTGACGGCACACCTGCCCAAGGCAGCGACCTCGTGGCATATTCACACTACAACGGCAAGAACAGCAAGGGCGCAGCTTCCGGCGGCGACAACCTTTCCATGCCTTCGTTCACCGTACCGGCCGGCACGCAGCCAGGCTTCTACCGCATGCGCTACAAAGTGGACTGGGACAATATAAACCCGGGTGGGAACCCAGGCGATGAAAACGGCGGCAACTTCATAATAGCCAACGGAGGGGGCATCGTGGACGTGCTGCTCAACGTGCATGCAGACGAGGTGAGCGTTACCAACGCCAACCGCAACGGCATGATAACCCTCGCAGACGGCACGCCGCTGTCCGGCTACACAGCCCCGTTCGGCAAGAGCATAAAGATAAAGGCCACCCCGTCCGGCGGCTTTGTATGCGGCGGCATACGCATACGCCACGGCTACGGACTCGAGGGAGACAGCCTTGTCTACGGCACACCGCAGTACTTTGACATATTGGTGGACAAGTCCAAAATATCCAAGGACGGCACATACACCATACCATCGTCATACGTGGACGGAGACCTGCTCATAGAGGGTATCTTTGATGAGGTGAAAGAGGAAGACGAACCGCAGGAGACCGCCTACTATCCCATCAACTTTGACAAGGACGCCAAGCGAACCAACTCCTCTCGCTGGCTCAACGGCATATCGCTCGGGGCAAACTCCGCACAAGTGGCGGACAAGTCGCTCATGTACCACGACCTCACAGCCACTTCTTTCGTGGCAAAGGCCGGGCAGAAAGCCACGCCGCTATTCGACTACAACAGCGGATGGATGAACGGCTACGTATACATAGACACCGACAAAGACGGAGCTTTCAATGCCGTAATGCCCGAAGCGGACGGCACCACCGCCGAAGGCAGCGAACTGATGACATTCTCGCACCTCTCCGTGGACGGAAAGGGTATAAACAGCACCGGTGAAAACGTGGACGGCAGCGTGGTAAACCCACCCGCTTTCACCATACCGGCCACACTTGCCGACGGATTCTATATGATGCGCTACACCGTGGACTGGGACTGCTTGGAACCGGGAGGGCGCATGACAGCCGACAACGACATCTTCACCAACGGAGGGGCCGTGGCGGACGTAAGGCTCAGGATTATGTCGGACGGGAAGGTGGCCGTTTCAGCCACTGCCGACCACGGCACGCTCCGGCTGCACGACGGCACCCCACTTGACGGCCAATCAGTAAACGCCGGCGAGCCGTTTTCAATAATGGCCACGCCTGACGATGGATACAAGCTTGAAAGCATACGCCTGCGCCACGGCATCCTCTCCGGCGACAGCATTGTGGGCGGCGTGGCGCAATACGCAGACCACGTGTTCCCGGCTTCCGCCCTCTCCGGCGGAATGCTCTTCGTACCCGGCAACATGGCCGACGGCGACATGGTTTTCACAGCCAAATACGTGGCCAAGGAGCAGGGCGAACAGCCCGAGATGGTATGGGAAATGATTTTCAACGATGAGTTCAACCAGCCGGACGGCACTTTTCCCGATCCGGCTAAGTGGAGCACCACAGAGAGGAATCCCGGCGCCACATGGGCAAGGTATATCAAAGACGATCCGTCCGTGGCCTTCATACGCGACAAATGCCTCGTAACACGCTGTATACCAAACCCCGACAGGTCTTCCGACAACGTGGAGATGATAAGCGGCGCAAAAGAGACACAAGACAAGTTCTCATTCACATACGGCAAGATGGAGGTGAGGGTGAAGACCAACCACCACGTTGGCAACTTCCCCGCAGCATGGCTCATGCCACAGCCGCCCACGAAGGGCTGGCCCTCCGGCGGGGAGATAGACGTGTTTGAGACCATAGACAGCCAAGACCGCGCCTGGCACACCGTACACTCACACTGGACATACGACTTGGGCAAGACAGGGGAGCCGCAGTCAAGCGCAAACATAGCCACATCCGTTACCGACTGGCACGTGTACGGCATAGAGTGGGATGCCAACGAGATCAAATGGTTCATAGACGGCAACCAGACATTCAGCTACGCCAAGTCGTCCGACAGCAACGCGCTCGCCAACGGCCAATGGCCTTTTGACGCTCCGTTCTACATCATACTCAACCAAAGCGTGGGCAACGGAGTCTGGGCGCAGTGGGCCGATACTGGCCACACGTACGAGACCCTCTTCGACTGGGTGCGCGTATACCAAAAGGTGGAAGCCACTGGCATCTCTTCCGTAAAGGCCGGCGCTGTTGACGGGAATATATACGACCTCTCCGGACGGAGGGTGGAAAAGCCCGCGCACGGCGTGTACGTAAAAAACGGCAGGAAGTTCGTCGTGAAGTAACACCATGAAAGCGTTTGCCAAGATAGCGGCCCTGGCGGCCTTTGTGGCTGTGGCCGGCTGCGAAAAGGGTTTTGAACCCTCTTCGGGCGACTCGGCGGAGGGCTGCAAGGTAGTCTTCCGTATGGACCAATTCGAGATGGTGCCTTTCAGCCAAGGCGGCACCCTTTCACGCGGTACGGCCAAGGCGGAAGAGTTCTGCACACGCATAAACCTCGCCGTATACAATGCTGACGGAAAGGTGAAAAGCGTGAACCAGGCAGCCGGCGACACTGGCTTCGGCACTGCGGAGGTAACCCTGCCGCCCGGGGAATACCGGGTGGCGGTGGTGGCGCACAGCGGATCGGGAAACGCCACGATGACCACGCCCGAAAAGGTTACGTTCCCAAGCAACAAGGTTACCGACACATTCTACTTCTACGGCGGCATAGACGTGAAAGCCGATGCCGTGCACGACATCGGGCTGAAACGGGCCGTGGCCATGTTCCGCATGGAAGCCAAGGACGGAGTGCCGGCAAACGTAAGCCAAATGGAGTTCAAGTACACCGGCGGCAGCAGCACCTTAGACGCCACCACCGGCCTGGGCTGCGTCAACTCACGGCAGACGGAAACACGCGCAGCCGGCAGCGGCACATTCGACATCTACACCTTTCCACACGCTGCCGAGGGCAAGCTGAAAATAACCGCCACGGCCAAGGACGCTGCCGGGGCTGCGCTGCACGAAAGGGTGTTTGAAGACGTGCCGGTGAAGACAGGGCAGATAACGCTGTACGAGGGAGACTTCTTCAAGCAGGCGGGAAGCTCCTCGCCGTCAAGGATTTCATTCACGGCGGACACGGCCTGGACACTCTACCGGCAAGCGTACTGAACAAGCCACCGGGCTGCGAACATGGATTTTTTGCGGCATACGTTTGGCTTTGAAGCCAATCTTGCTTACCTTTGCACCCGAATGATGGTTTTGGTACCTTGGCCGATCGGTTAGGTAACGGTCTGCAAAACCGTTTAGAGCAGTTCGACTCTGCTAGGTACCTCTGTAAAGGCGGACGGGTCAGCACCCGTCCGCCTTTCGTTTTTGCAGTGATTATCCCTAACTTCGCAGCAGCAAACCAACTATCGCTTTGGAAACTGGAAAAACACCGGTCTTCATCGACCTTTTCGCCGGGATTGGCGGCATAAGGCTGCCCTTTGACGAGATGGGATACGCCTGCGCTTTCTCCTCGGAATGGGACGGAAAGGCCGCCGACACCTACGAGGCCAACTTCGGCACGCGCCCCGAGGGGGACATTACCAAGATAGCCTCAGCCGACATACCATCACACGACATCCTTTTGGCGGGCTTTCCCTGCCAGGCCTTTTCCATAATGGGGAAAAGGCTGGGCTTCGCAGACACCCGTGGCACCATGTTTTTTGAAATTGAACGCATACTGCGGCACCACCGCCCATGGTGCGTGGTGTTGGAAAACGTAAAGCAGCTCGCGGGGCACGATAAGGGGCGCACTTTCAAGGTTATTTTGGAGCGGTTGGGAACCCTCGGATACCACGTGAAGTGGAAAGTGCTCAACGCCCTGAACTTCGGACTGCCGCAGAAGCGAGAGCGGGTGATAATAGTTGGGTTTAGGGACGCGGAAGACTGCTCCGCATTCTCCTTTGACCACGCGCCAGAGCCTTACTCCCTTTCCGAGGTGTTGGAACCCGACAGCGAAGTGGACAAGTCGCTCTTCGCCTCAGACTACATCGTGGAGAAGCGCAAGGCACAGACAGCCGGCAAACAAGCGTTCCGCCCCTCTATCTGGCACGAGAACAAGTCGCACAACGTATCCATACTCGACTATTCATGCGCCCTGCGCACCGGCGCATCTTACAACTACCTGCTCGTGAACGGCATCCGCCGCCCGTCGTCGCGTGAACTGCTGCGCCTGCAAGGCTTCCCCGACACGTTCCGCATCGTGGTAGGCACCAGGACATACGCCGCCAAACGGGCAATTCCGTGGCCGTGCCCATGATAAGGATGGTGGCGCGGAAGATAGACCGAATACTGCGCCGTGGCTAATCCCCGCTCACACCGGGTCGTTGTCAGGGTCTTTGTCAAACAAGTTTTCCAGCCCCTTTATCTCGTCCTTGTCAAACCACTTGGAGAGCCTTTCCTCCGCCTTGGCCTTGACGCTGTCTGGCACCTGCCACCACACCTTGTGCAGCACGAAGAGCAGCACAGATAGGTCGTCTCCGAGCCCGGCTATGGGTATGGCGTCCGGCACAAGGTCGAACGGCGTTATGAGGTAGCCCAGCGCGCCTATTACCAGGGCCTTGTCCTTTATGGCCACGCGGTCGCTCTCCAAGGTGTAGTACAGCACCAAGGCTGCGTAAACCAACTTTGCCCCCGAGCGCTTCGCTATGCTTGAAATCTTGGTGGCAAAGGCGCTGTTCGTAAACTTATCCTTATATTTGCCGAAGTCGGGCATGTCTTTCAGTTCCATGGCTGCGTAATTGTTGTTCCGCACGTATAACGCAAATGGACGCTTTTTATTGCCCCACAAGCCCGGCACCTCCGAACCACACACCCCACAAACATCCGTTAATATAGCACTTTGAAGTGTTAAATTGCAGTAAAGATGTAAGACAAAATGGCAGAACAAGCCTTTTTGCCCCTATATTTGCAAGGCGAAGGATAGCAATTGACACATAAGACAACCAATAACAAACAGCAATGAACAACAAGTCAAAGTACATCGTTGGGGCTGCGTGCGCAGTGGCCGTGGCCTTCTCCACCGGGGCTTTGGTAAAGGCCAACGCCTCGTCCACGCCCGCCGTAACGGCCGGGCAGCCCGTAGACCTGACATACGCAGCGGACAAGGCTCTGCCGGCCGTGGTGCACATCAAGTTCGTGCAAAACTCAAAGGTGAAGACGGTGAAGGTGCAGAAAGACCCGTTCGAGGACTTTTTCTCAGATCCCTTCGGCTTCTTCGGCCGGCCCGGGCAGGGGGGGCAGCGTGAAAGGCAGGTGCAGACCCCCAAGCGCGAAGGCATAGGCAGCGGGGTAATCATAAGCCCGGACGGCTACATCGTAACCAACAACCACGTGGTGGAGGGGGCAGACGAGCTGACCATAACCCTGAACGACGGGCGCGAGTACTCGGCTCGCATAGTGGGTACGGACAAGACCACAGACCTGGCCCTGGTAAAGGTGGAGGGAAAGAACCTGCCCACCCTGCCGGTAGGCGACTCCGACAAGCTTAAAGTGGGAGAATGGGTGATAGCCGTGGGCAACCCATTCGGCCTCAACTCCACCGTTACGGCCGGCATAGTGAGCGCCAAGGCCAGGAGCATGTACGCCAACGGCGTGGAATCGTTCATACAGACGGATGCGGCCATCAACTCGGGCAACTCCGGCGGGGCATTGGTCAACACCGCCGGCGAACTCGTGGGCATCAACGCCATGCTCTACTCGCAGACGGGCTCTTACAGCGGTTACGGCTTCGCCATACCCACGTCGATAATGTCAAAGGTGGTGGACGACATCAAGAAATACGGGGCCGTGCAGCGTGCCATGCTGGGCATACAAGGCATGGACGCCCACAAGTGGATAGACGCACAGAAAGAAGAGGGCAAGGACACCGACCTCGGCACAAACCAGGGCGTGTATGTGAACAAGGTGGACAAGGACGGCGCGGGGGCCAAGGCCGGGCTGCAAGAGGGCGACGTGATAGTGGCCATTGACGGCAAGGACATAGCCAATATGGCCGAGCTGCAAGAGGGCATGGCGCAGAAGAGCCCGGGCGACAAGCTCACCATCACCTACATGCACGACAAGAAAAAGGTTACCGCCACGGTTACCCTCACCAACGAGCAGGGCAACACGGACGTGGTGAAGCCGGCCGACCTGGACGTGCTCGGCGGAAACTTCCGCGAGATAACAGCCGAGACCAAGAAGCAGCTGGACATCACCTACGGCTTGGAGGTGATCAAGCTGAAGGCCGGCGCGCTGAAAGAGGCCGGCATAGCCCGCGGCTTCATCATACAGAAGGTGAACGATGAGACCATAGACACCATAGACCGCCTGCAAAGCGCGGTGAAGGAGGCCTCAACAAGCAAGGATCCCGTGCTGTACATACAAGGCGTGTACCCCACCGGAAAGAAGGCCTACTACGCGGTGCCGCTCAACGGGCAGTAAGGGCCGCTGCATAGCAAGGGCTACGTAAACGAAAGACAGGGTGTTCCCACATGGGCGCACCCTGTCTTTTTTGTGGCACTGCGGACGGCAGTGGGATGAACGCACCACTCACCCGTATGTGGAGTACGGCTGCACACGACGGAAGTACCATGGTACGGCCGGTACCACGCTTGCAAACCCGTCCGGTACAAGCGGTACCACACAACTAAACGCCCTTGGTACAGGTTGTACCACGCGGTGGTACAACCTGTACCAAGCCGTGGTAAAAGATTTACCAAGCCGTGGTAGTTGCTGTACCGGGGCGCGGTACAGCCGCGGTAAGGAGTTTTCAAAGCTCAAATCCGCCACAGCCATGGGAGTGTGTGCGTTGCACAGCCGCAGTGGCGCACAAAAAAAAAGCGTGTCCCGCCGGTGGTAAAACCCGGCGGGACACGCCCTAATAATCCGTTGCGCGGCACATACGGGCCGCGCGGCCCTTATTTGAGGTTCATGAAGTCGTCCCTTGTTATGGAGGTCTTCTTGGCCTTCACAATGCCGAGGGCGGCTTCAGCCACCTTTGTTTCAAGCGCCCCTTCCACGAGCGCTCGCACATAGTCGTCCTTCTTAGACTGCTCCTTGTGGAAGCTTTCCAGCATTTCCTCTGGCACGTTGTCCATGCCGTAGCGGGCGTAGGTCTGCTTGGCGGCCTGTATGCCGGCCTTCTTGATGTCTTCCCCGTCCACCTTTATGCCGTGCTTGCCGGCAAGTATGGCCTTCACCTTGCCCCACACCAGCATGTCTATGCTGCCCTGGTAGTATTCCTCCACCTTTTCGTCGGTGAGTTCCTTGTCGGTCTGCTTCATTATGCGCACCATAGTGTCCTTGTCGAAGCCCAGGTCGCCCACCTTTTCCAGGCAGGCAGCCTTGAGGTCGTGCTTGAAGCGGTCGTTGGACATTTCCTGCAAGGCCTCCGCGATGCTCTTCTCCACGCGTGCGCGGAACTCCTCCTCCGTCTTTACGCCGCCCATGCCGAAGACGTTGTCGAAGAACTCCTGGTTGAGTTCGGCCTTTTCCCTCCTCGTGATGCCGGTGGCCAGGAAGCGGAAGTCGCCCGTCATGAAAGGCACCTTGTCCTTGTCCACCCCGAGCAGGGTCTTTATCTCAAACTCGCTGCCGCCGAAAGCCTTGTGCGGGTTGAACGTAACCACGTCGCCTTTCTTCACTCCTTCGAAGAGCTTGGCCTGGTCTTCGTCCTTGAAGTAGTCCACCACGAGCATGGTGTCGGCTTTCTGCACGCCGCCGTCCATCACCTCTCCGTCCGGGGTAAGCTGCATCGCGTCTCCTTTGAGGAAGTCTCCCTTCTGGTACGACTCGGCGTCCTTGTACTGGCTGAAGCGGTTCCTGAGTTCGTCTATGTACTGGTCCGTCTCGTTGTCGCGCGGCGTGATGTCGTACACGGGCACCTCGTCGTCCGGGGTGATGTCTATGTCGAACTTTGGTATGAAAGCTATGTCGAACTTGAACGTGTATGGGCCGTCTGCTTCAAGGTCTTGCGGCTCGTGGTCCGCTGTGGGCAGGGGTGCGCCCACCATCTCTATCTTTTCGCTTTCCACGTATCCCATCAGGGCGTCGGAGAGCACCTTGTTCACGGCTTCCACCTTTATGGGCGTGCCGGCCTGCTTCTTGACAAGCCCCATGGGCACCATGCCCGGGCGGAAACCCGGCATGGACACCTTCTTGCGGTAGGCCTCCAATTCCTTGTTGAACTGCTTCTTGTAGTCCGTCTCCTCCAAAACTACGGTTACAACGCCTTTCGCATTGCCTGCGGCGTCGAAAGTTATCTTCATCGTTATTTCTTTGTTTGATTGTTTCCTGTATATACTGCGGCCGTTAGCCCAACCGGCTGCGAAAGTACTAATTTTATACCATTTAAGGCTATCCTCCGCCCGGCGTTAACGCTTTGCCGGCGGCACTGGCGGGGGGGGTGCACGGGTCAGGTTTCGGCCCTTTTCCTCTCGTCTATCACCTGGAAGTCTTTCTTGCGCAGCACGAAGCTGTTGCTGAGGTACTTTTCGCGCACTATCTTGTTCTCGGCCAGCTGCTCGGGGTTGCCCTGGAAGAGGATCTTTCCCTCGAAGAGCAGGTAGGCCCTGTCCGTTATGGTGAGTGTCTCCTGCACGTTGTGGTCGGTGATGAGTATCCCGATGTTGCGGTATTTCAGCCTCCACACGATGTGCTGTATGTCTTCCACGGCTATGGGGTCTACCCCGGCGAACGGCTCGTCGAGCATAATGAACTTGGGGTCTATGGCCAGGCAGCGGGCTATCTCCGTGCGGCGGCGTTCCCCGCCGGAGAGCTGGTCGCCCTTGTTCTTTCGCACCTTGCCGAGCCTGAACTCCTCTATCAGGCTTTCCAACCTTGCGGCCTGCTCCGCCTTTGTGAGCCTTGTCATCTCGAGCACGGACATTATGTTGTCTTCCACGCTCATCTTCCGGAACACGCTGGCCTCTTGCGGCAGGTAGCCTATGCCGGCCCTGGCGCGCTTGTATACTGGGTAGCCGGTGATGTCTTCCCCGTCAAGGTAGATATGGCCGGCGTTGGGCACTATCAGGCCGGTGGTCATGTAGAAAGAGGTGGTCTTCCCCGCCCCGTTTGGGCCGAGCAGGCCCACTATCTCCCCCTGCCTAACCTCTATCGACACATCGTTTACCACGGTGCGCTTGCCGTATTTCTTAACAAGCCCCTCTGCCCTTAGCCCTTGGCTGCCGCCGGGCGCGGTGTCCTTGGTTTCTTCCATTTTCAGTCTGTCGTTTTTACTCTGTGTATATCAAATCGGCCATCACGTAGTCGCTCACATACAGGCCGGCACGGGTTAGCGAGAGCCGCCCGGCCGAATATTCCACGAGCCCGGCGGCGATGTGCCTATCGGCTGCGGCCATGGCGTGCTTGGCGAACTTGCCGGGCAGGGAGTCTATGGATAGCCCCTCGCGCGTGCGCATTGCCGTGGCCACGGCATCGTTGTAGCTCTCCACCGGCCCTATTTCCTCACTGCCGCATGTGGCCGGCTTTCCCTGCCCTACCAACCTTAGGTAGTCTTTGAGCGACGGGGTGTTCCACGACCGCTCCGACTTGCGGTAGGAATGCGCCGCCGGGCCTATGCCCATGTAGGACGTTCCGTCCCAGTAGGAGCTGTTGTGCAGTGCGCGCCGCCCGGGCTTTGCGAAATTGCTTATTTCGTAGTGTTCGTAGCCTGCGGCGCAAAGGCGGTCAGCCATGCCGTAGTACATGGCCCGGCTGTCTTCCTCGCCGATTTCCTCTATGTTCCCTTTTTCCAAGTCGCGGAAGAGCGGCGTTCCCGGCTCGTAGGCCAGCGAGTAGGCCGAAATGTGTTCCACCCCGAGGGCCACTGCCGTGTCAACGTCTGCCATCCACCTTTCTATTGTCTCGCCGGGGAAGCCGAACATCAGGTCTATGCTTATGTTCCCTATCCCGGCCCTGCGCAGCCTTTCCACCGCCGGGCGTATGTCTGCCGAGGAGTGCCTGCGGCGCATCCTGCGCAGGGTGGGATCGTGGAAAGTCTGCACGCCAAGGCTGACCCGGCCCACGGGAAGCCGCCCTATCGCGGCTGCGTAGCCGTCTGTAACGTCGTCTGGGTTGCATTCCATTGTAACCTCACCGCAGGCGTCCACAGTGCCGGCGCCGAAAGCCTTGTCAACTCCGGCAAAGAGCCTATCCAACTGCACTTCCGAAAGCCTTGAAGGCGTGCCTCCACCGATGTATATGGTGGATACGCCCTGGCCGGCGGCGGCTGTGAAAGCGGCTGCACGCAGCTCCATCTCGGCGCAGGCGGCGGATACGTAATCGTCCGCCAGCCCCTCGGAAGTGGTGGAGTAAAATCCGCAGTATGCGCAGCGGCTTGCGCAGAAGGGAACGTGTATGTATAGCCCGGCCATCTATTGTAAAAGGGGCGGCCGGAAGCCGGCGGCTAATCGCCACCAGCCCCCGGCCGTTACCCTATCGGTCGCTATGGAATTACTTCAGCTTGGTGTAGCCGTAGGCTGCGGAACCGCCGAGCTGCTCCTCTATGCGGATGAGCTGGTTGTACTTGGCCATGCGGTCGGTGCGGCTGAGCGAGCCGGTCTTTATCTGGCCGGAGTTGGTTGCCACGGCAATGTCGGATATGGTCGTGTCCTCTGTCTCGCCGGAGCGGTGTGAGGTTACGGTGTTGTATCCGTGGCGGTGTGCCATCTCTATGGCCTCCATGGTCTCGGTGAGCGAACCAATCTGGTTAACCTTGATGAGGATGGCGTTGGCCGCGCCCATCTTGATGCCCTTTTCCAAGAACTTGGTGTTGGTAACGAAGAGGTCGTCTCCCACGAGCTGGCAGCGCGAGCCGATGGCGGCCGTGAGCTTCACCCAGTTTTCCCAGTCGTTCTCGTCCAGGCCGTCCTCTATGGAGTCTATGGGGTACTTGGTGATGAGTTCCTCAAGGTACTTGATCTGCTCGTCTGCGGAGAGCTTCTTGCCGTTGGGATCTTTGGGCTTGCCGTCTTTCAGCTTGCTGTAGTCGTAGAAGTACTTGCCGTCTTCCACCACTGCGAACTCGGAGGCTGCGCAGTCCATGGCTATCTTAACGTCTGCACCGGGTTCGTAGCCGGCATCCTTGATGGCCTGTATGATGCTGTCGAGCGCGTCCTCTATGCCGTCGAGCTTGGGTGCGAAACCGCCCTCGTCGCCCACAGCCGTTGAGAGGCCGCGCTTCTTGAGCAGCTTGGCCAGGGCGTGGAACACCTCGGCGCCCATCCTCACGGCTTCCTTCTCGCTCTTGGCGCCCACGGGGCGTATCATGAATTCCTGGAATGCTATAGGTGCGTCGGAGTGTGCGCCGCCGTTGATGATGTTCATCATGGGCACGGGCAGAGAGTAAGTGTTTGTGCCGCCGATGTAGCGGTACAGCGGCATGTTGAGCGCGGCGGCTGCAGCGTGGGCAGTGGCCAGAGACACGCCGAGTATGGCGTTGGCTCCCAACTTGCTCTTTGTGGGCGTGCCGTCAAGCTCAAGCATAAGGTAGTCTATGCCGCGCTGGTTGAACACGCACTTGCCCTGCAAGGCGGGGGCTATCACGGTGTTAACGTTCTCCACAGCCTTCAGCACACCCTTTCCGCAGTAGCGGCCCTTGTCGCCGTCGCGCAGCTCCAGGGCTTCATTCTCGCCTGTGGACGCTCCCGAGGGTACGCTTGCGCGGCCCAACACTCCGTTTTCAAGCCTTACCTCAACCTCTACGGTGGGGTTGCCGCGGGAGTCAAGAATCTCCCTGGCATGCACGTTCTTTATCAACATAGATGTTTTCTGTTTGGTTTTTGTTTGTTCGTTTACCTCCGCAAAGGTATGAATATATTTCTTAAAAAGAGGGCATTGGACTCCTTTGCCAAGACTTTTCGGTTTCGATGGTGGATCAATGTGGAAGTGGAGGTGGCTACAAGGTGTGAAAAAGTAAGAAAAGCGGAAGTTTGCAGCGTATGAGCAGACGGCTTCCACGCAAATTTCTTCGCGCAGAAGCCGTCTTGACATACAGTCCCGCTATGCGGCTAAGCCTTTTCGGGGTACTCCAAATTTGCGGGCGAGATGCAGTCCAGCACATCGGAGAGGAACTTTGCGGCCTCGCTCCGCGCCCCCTGCAAGTCGTGCAGGCGGTAATTGCCGCAGTCGGCCGCGGTAGCCCCGGGTATTTCCCCCTCATATGCGGCCACGAATGCGAACGTGCTACGCATAAGTTCCACAACATCGCAGCTTTGCAGGTCTCCCCAGGCTATGAAGTAGAAGCCGGTGAGGCAGCCCATGGGTCCCCAGTAGACCACCTTGTCTTTCCACTCTGCGGAGTTGCGCAGGTATGTGGCGGCGAGGTGTTCTATGGTATGTGCCGCTCCCTGGCTCATTGCCGATTCTCGGTTTGGAGCCTTTGTGCGGATATCGAACGTGGTAACAGTCTGCCCACCGCGACTGTCCTTTCGGCTCACGTAGATGCCTGGCAACAGCCTGTCGTGGTCTATGGTGAAAGATGGAATCTTTTCCATATCCGCCACCGGTACCACTAAGCTTCGGCCTTACCCACGCCGAAAGGGGCTATTGTGCGCGGCCCTTGCTGCTGCAGCTCTATCTTCCCGAATTCGGACTCGTACTTGTGCACGTTTTCCTGCAAGGCCATGATGAGCCTCTTGACGTGTTCGGGGGCCATTATGACACGGCTGCACACAGTGGGCTTGGGCAGGCCGGGGAGGATACGCGCGAAGTCTATGATGAAATCGCTGTGGGAATGGGAGATGAGGGCCAGGTTGGAGTACTCGCCTTGTGCCACATCGGGTCGCAGTTCCAATTGGAACTGCTCGTTCTGGTTGTTGTTGTCTTGCATTTTGTAATGGTTTTAGTTTTATCGTTTTGTACGCTGCGGTGCTACCTTACGGCCACCTTGCGTCCGTTCGCTATGTATATGCCGGGGGAAAGGCCGGATATTCGGCTGAACCCGGCCGCGTGCCTTTCGGCTGAGACCAACGTGCCGGCCGAAGAATAGACCTTGACAAAGGTTGGCTCAGGAAGCCTGAATATGATTTCGCCGGAGCCTCCGCAGGCGTAAACGGCCTTTCCTCCCGCGTATGATATCCCGGTGGCTGCGGGGTCGTATCCGTAATAGCCGTCAAGGAAGTCCACACGGTCGCTTATCCACTGCGTTATGTATTCCACATCTCCCCGTATGTCCTTGTGGTAGGTGCCCCACCGGGCTGTTTCCCTTTCCTCCGCCCCGCTCTCGCTCAGCAGGGCTTCATAGTCGGCAAAGCGGCCGGCGAGGGACTCCTTGGAGAAAAATCCGCCCCTAAGCTCTGCATACCGCATAGACAGCCTACCGTGCCAATCCATTGACGGAATCTGCGCCATTCGGTAGAATGGGGTGAACTGCCCGTGTTCCCACCTGTCAAGGAAGGCAGGGAAGTCCTGGGTTGCCCTGGTTATAAATTCCGATCCGTCCCAACGCGCCCCCCACACTCCGTCCAAGTCCCACGGGGCTATGCCTATCTTGTGCGAGTCCTGGCTGTCGTAAGTGAAGAAATATAGGTTCTTGCCGTGGTTGTCGGTAGCGAGGATGAGGTCTATGAACAGATAGTAGTCTTCCATAACCGGCCTGTCAAAACGCTCCCCGAAACCAGCTGCAAAGTCAGCGTCTGTGGATGTGGCGCAGAAATTGATAGCGTCTCTCAGCGGTTTCCAGTCAATAGGCTCCGATTCATAGTCGGGATACTTCACTTCGAAGCCTTGCCACACCTCCCTCCTCAGCAGATTGCTGTAAGTGGCTGGGGTGCGTGCCGGGAAAACATAGCTTACATCGTTTATTTCATGGCCGAAAAAGGTTTCGTAAGTCCAATCTGTGGATTTGTACAGAGTGCCGTGTACGGTTTCCCCGTCAAGTTTCTTGAGTTTCAGCTGCTTACGGTCCACCTTCTCCGTCATGCAGTACACCCCGTGGTATGAGCCGTTGTAGAGCACTTCCACGAACCTGCCTCGTGTGGCTTTCCTGGCTTTCGGCTCCATGGCGAAGTGGTAATAGTCGTGGGCGAAATCGTTCCAGAGGTCTGTCGCCACCCTGTTCCTCATACACGACGGATCCACTGCGGCCGCGTCCAATATCCAGTTGTTGTCGCTGCGCAGACCGATGAATTTCCTATCCACGGAGTTGCCGGCGTCATCCCTCAACTTGATGGCGAAGCTCTTCTTGTCAAAGCCCTGTGCGGTGGCACCCCGGTAGCGGTAAGCCGCTATGTATGTTGAGTCGTACCCCGGTGTCCCGGCGTAGTTCACCCTTATTGTGCCAGCCGTGTAAGTACTGCCGTTGCAGTGCGGCACATCCACCTCCACTATCGGCAGGAATGTGAAATAAAGGTCGGCTGCGGCTTTCTCCTCACCTCCCTGCATCACTTGCAGGCGGTAGGGCCTGGCGCATGTTACTCCGCCCAACCGCACGGAAGCTCCATCGGCAACCTTTCCGTCTATCAATATGGAATACCCAGCCGATGGGTCTTTATACACCACTTCCACCTCCGGCGAATAGTCGGCTCCGCCACGCAACCTTTCGTTCAAGGAGTACATGTAAGAGCCGTTGTCGTTTCTCCTCACGAGGTCTTTGCCATCAAAGCGTATGCTGTCCACAAGGGCGGCAAACTCGTCAGTGTCCAAAGGCACTTCCCCACCAGAGCCAATCAAAGCCTTGTGCCTTTCGTCGGATGAAGCGAAGACGAAAGTGGACCCTCCGTCAGGTTCCCAATAGCAGATACCGGTCCCGGAGTAATCGTTCCAGCAGTCGCCCACGGAATAGTAGCCTCCGTAGCCCTGCCTTTCAATCAGGTAGCCGGGTGTTTCCGAGTCTTGGAAAAAAGACAGCTTCCAAGTGCCGTTGGCAATGTAGTCGCCATAGTCCTCTATCTTTACGAAGGCGTTGTTGTAGTTGCCCGATTCATAGGCAGCCGCCACCCCCACACGCAGGCCGCTGCGGGTGAACACGGCGGTGTTTCCGTCCTCTGCCTTGAAATAGAACTGCGTGGCTGATTCCGGATCGGTTGTTTGGTACAGCCTACCGCCTTTCACCTCTACGTAGGAACCACGCCTTACGTTCATTATGGTGTAGTACACCGGCGAAGAAGTTGACTCGGTGTATACCACAGGCACCTCCATACCACGCCTTTCCCAAGACTCGCCCCTATTGTTCACCCCCGATGTGGAACCGTAAGTGAAATACTCCGGATCCGGCCGGAGATCTTCTGGAACGACAGGGGTCCCACCGCCTTGCTGGATGTCGTCCCCGTTGCTGTCGTAGATCTTGAATATCTCGTTGGATGTGAGCGCACCTGCCTCCATGTACGTACCCACGAGGAACGACCCGTCCATCCTCACATTGAAATACTGCATAGGCTGGGCGGCGTTCCTTATAGCAACACCACCCTGCACTTCCTCCACGGACCAGACTGCTTCATCGCCTTCCGGTGACTCCGCCAAGCGTATCCCCTTGGCCACGGCTTCCTCCCTCTCGGGGTCGTAGTAGAGGTATTGCCCGGTAGCGGAGTTGCGTATGTTGTATCCGCTGCCGGCTGCGACAAACTCCCACCAAATATCCTCCGATTCTGGCACAGCCCCGTAGACATAGTAAACGAGTGCGCTGGAACCGTGTCCTGCACCGGTGGCCATGGCCCCGGGCGAGTAGCATTGCACCTCTATGCGGTATTTCTCCGTGGGCTTTATGTCAAGAGCCAGCACCGCTTGCGAAAGCGCGAGCATTGCCGCCATGGCTGTTGCGATACGTTTCATAGGCTTCATTTATTGTCTGTTCAAAAGTTCTTGCAAGGCATTGAAAATAGGCGCAGCAGGTATGGGGTTGGCCGTGTCGCAATGGGCGAACGGCAGCACAGCCTTCTCCAAGGTTTCCAACGCGGCTGAGTCTCCCGAACTCCGGTATTCCCCACGGAGTATGCGTATTTTCTCGTATGCCTGTATGCCCTCCACAAGCCTTTCGTGCCTGACCGATGAGCGGGGGCCGGGGTATATGCTGTAAGTGTCGCCGGCGGCAAACAGCCTGAACCGCGTGTCCTGCAGCGGATGGTCAGGCCAGTTCATCCACGCCCACCTCAGGTATCCGTCAAATCCCCTTGCGGCGCAGGCCACCGGCAGGTACACAGCCTCATCGGGACTGCTGTTGGAAAATATGTTCGGGGCAGCCTGCGCACAGCAGTTGTAAGTGGTGGAAATGAAACCCTTATCCTTGCGCAGGGCGAGTTCCTCCGGTGTGAAGCTCTGCTCAAACGCTATGCAATAGTCGTACAGCTTGTCGGCAAGCTCCCCGTGGTGGTTGCCCGCGAGGGCCATCTTAATCCCCGGCACAGCCTCCTGCGCCACTTTCCACGCATTGAGCATATCTTCCAGGGGGCGCTCGTCCATGGCTATGGCAGTCTTTTCAAACCAGCCCTTTTCTTTGAGGTGTGCCGCGAAAGATTTGAGGAAAGGTGTCCAAAGGGCCTTGTATTCAGGCGACCCTGTTGTGGTCTTTAGGTGTCGGTAGCGCCTTTCCGCCTCGTCCCAATAACGGAACGACATATCCCAAGGTATCATCGAGAAGCAGTTTATCTGCCCGTCAATGCCGCACGAAGCGAGGAATTCCACCCACTTGTCAAACACCCCATAATCGTATTCCCAAGATCCGTCAGCCTTGAGAGTGGTTTCCACCATAGGGTCGAACTTGTCGTGGCTCTGGTCTCCCCACGGCTCGTAAAAGAGTATGGCAGTGGCTGTCTTCTGCCCCGCAGCTGCAAGCATCTCCATATACGGGCGCAGCAGCCTGAAATGCTCCACGCTCCACTTCGGCACGCTGTGGTAGCGTGAAACCGAGTAGGGTTGAATCCACATGTTGAGGTTGAACGCCCAATTCTTCGGTTCGGGCAGCGTGCGGCCTACCACGTCCACAACAAGATTCAAAGCCCCAACCTTTTTACCGCTTACGGCTTCCGACACTTCCACCGACACCTCGTGCTTTCCGGGCTTCGCGTCTGCCGGCACGCAGACCGACACCCAGACCGGGCGCACGGACATGGGGTCCAAGGCCTTTTGCGATTCCAAGTCTATCACGTCCGGCACAAGGTACGGCTTCAAAGTGTCAGGCGGTGCACCGCAGGTGTTGTAGCTGTTGGTGAGCACATAGTTGACGAAGCGGGCTTGCGCGTCCACTCCCTTGCCTTTCGCACGCAGCTCCAACCCGGGGGTGCCAGAGGATGAATACAGCAGGGCTTGCACGCCTATGCGCTCCCCCCTCCACGCCTTCACAACCGTGTCTTCCACTATGGCCAACCGTGGGTTGGCGTGCTTGGGGTAGTGCACGTCCTTGGAAGCCCAGGTGAAGTGTGTGCCGTCCACCCCGGCCCAGTCTTCCTGCGACGGCGGCGTCCCGTCTGTAGGCTCCACGTATCCCATCGCATATGTGTTGGCGGCCGCCGAAAGCGACACCGCCGCCAACAAAGTAGCTATCTTCCTTGCGTATTTCATAGGTAGTGTTGTTTTAGGTTTCAAGGATGTTTTTCAGCGCGAGCCCCTTTCCGCCCAGTCTCCACGGTCAAGGTTGCGGTAGGATATGGCCTCGGCTATGTGTTCTCGCCCCACGCTTTCAGCTGCATCAAGGTCGGCAATGGTCCGCGCCACCTTCAATATGCGGTTGTACGCCCTGGCCGAAAGGCTCAGGCGCTCCATGGCCGTGCGCAGCATTTCCAACCCGGCGGCATCGGGTTCGGCGTAATGGTGTATCATCCGCTCGGTCATCTGTGAGTTGCAATGCACCCCTTTCACGCTTGCGAACCTCGCCTCCTGCATGGCCCTGGCCGCAATAACCCTCTCCCTTATGGCCGAACTTGGCTCTCCCGGGGACGACTGCGATATCTCTTTGAATGGCACTGGGGTTATCTCCACTTGTATGTCTATGCGGTCCATCAGCGGGCCGCTTATCTTGCCCATGTAGCGGTGTATCTGCCCGGGAAGGCACACACACCTGTGGGTGGGGTCTCCGTAGTACCCGCATGGGCAGGGGTTCATGCTCGCCACGAACATGAACGAGCAGGGGAACTCCACTGTGTATTTGGCCCTCGATATCGTTATCCGCCTGTCTTCAAGGGGCTGGCGGAGCATCTCAAGGGTGGACTTGTTGAACTCCGGCAGTTCGTCGCAAAACAACACGCCGTTGTGGGCGAGGGATATTTCTCCGGGCTGCGGCGTGCCGCCACCACCCACGAGGGCCACATCCGATATGGTATGGTGCGGGGCCCTGAACGGCCTTTGGGAAATGAGCGAGGTGCCGCGCCCCATCTTGCCTGCCACGCTGTGTATCTGCGTGGTTTCAAGGCTTTCAGACAGAGACAACGGCGGCAGTATGGAGGGCAGCCGCTTGGCCATCATAGATTTACCTGACCCCGGTGGGCCTATCATCACGAGGTTGTGCCCACCGGCGGCGGCCACTTCCAAAGCCCTTTTCACGTTTTCCTGCCCCCTTACGTCGGCAAAGTCAAGGTCGAAGCTGTACTGCCTTTCGTAAAACTCCTTCCTCGTGTCAATGCGCAGCGGCTCAAAATGCCGCTCACCGGAGAGGAAAGCGATGACGTCAGACATGTTTTCCATGCCGTACACGTCAAGGTTGTTGACCACGGCGGCCTCCCTCTCGTTCTCTTTCGGCACGATTAGCCCCTTGAACTTGTCCTCGCGGGCCCTTATGGCTATCGGCAGCGCCCCCTTTACGGGCTGTATCCGCCCGTCCAAGCCCAGCTCGCCCACCATCATGTAGTCCGCCACGTTGTCGCTTTGGAACTTCCCGTCTGCGGCGAGTATGGCTATGGCGAGCGGCAGGTCGAATCCGCTGCCCTCCTTCCTAAGGTCTGCCGGGGCCATGTTCACCGTGATGTCCGCATGCGGAAAGCGGTAGCCATTGTTGCCCATTGCCGCCGCAATACGGTCTCGGCCTTCCTTCACCGCAGTGTCTCCAAGTCCGGTGAAGTGGTACATCACCCCGCGGTTAAGGCTCACCTCCACCGTCACCGTGGTAACACTAAGGCCGTTCACCGCCGCGCTATAAGTCTTTACCAGCATCTCCCTTATTTGAGAAGTTTTTCCACCGTGGATGCGAGCGTTACCGACGACAGGTTCATAGCCACTATCCTGCCGTCCTTAACCACTATGTTGCCCGGCACGGAATATATCCCTGCAGCTTTCAGTGCCGGGCTTTGCAGCATCTTTTCATCGCAGATGTTCGCCCACGCCATGGTGTCCCTCGCAATGGCCTCGCGGCAGTCCTTGAGGCTGCCGTCCACGCATATTCCAACCACTTGCAGGGCCGCTCCCTCGCGCTCCTTTATCCTTTGCAACTCCCTCGTGGCCGAAAGGCTCTCGAAATTCCACGAAGCCCACGCCACAACCACGCCCACCTTGCCTGCGGCCAGCGTGCCGGTGCCGACCCTCTGCCCGTTTGTGGCCACGGCGTTGAAGTCGGGTGCAGACTTGCCCACCCCCGTCTTTTCGAGTGCGGAAGCGGCTTGCATTAGCATGGCCACACGCCCGTTCCTGGGCTGCGCCTTGTTTACGGCTTTGAGAAGCCGGGCTGCCTTGCCGTAGTCGGGTTTCGCCGAACGCATGAAATACCTCTCCACGAGGTATGCCGCCACGGGGGATTCCGGGTGTTCCGCCACCATCTTCCCGGCATATTCCGCAGCCTGCTCCGGCGACATGGAGGCCACCTGCTTGCGGAAAGCGTTCATCAGTTCGTTAGCCTCTGTGCCGGTGACTGCGAGTTCCTTCAAGTGGGAAGCGTCCCCGTCAAGTTCCACTGTCTTCCCCGGCGAAGCGAATATGGGCTGCTCGGAAAAGTTGGGGAACAGCGCCATGAGCACCCTTTCCTTGTCGCAAAAGGTCTCATAGGAAAATTTGCCGCGGTCTATCTTCACCGTGTCCAGGGCCGAGACCCCGTTCTCCAAGGAATAAATATAGAGCTCGCCCTGGTTGAGGTTCCGCAGCCGTCCGTCCACTCTGAAGTGCTGTCCGTCCGTTCCGCAAGAAACCGCAACCAAGGCGAGCGCCAAGGCTTTGAAAGCCAGTCTCATCGGTTTACCTTATGCCGGCGAGTTCCAGGTCTTTTGCAGCGTACTGCCCCAGGTTGGGGTCTTCTTCCAAGGCCTTGGCCAGGTGCGAAGCCGCGGCAGCCTTGTCGCCGGTGCGTGCCGAAAGTATGGCTTTCAGGTAATGTGTAAGGCCGTTGGGGGCCTTTATGCCGTCCAGCGTCTGGCGTGCCTTCTCGTAGTTCTTGTTGAGGATCTGTGCGAGGGCTGCGCTATTGTTGGCGGAGTTCTCAAAGTTCTCCTCAGCCTGCGCAAAGTTGCCCTTGGCGATGTTGAGGTTGCCCAGGGCCTGGCCGAAGCCGTTCGCCCCGATGGCGTTTGCGATGTTGTTCTCGGCGGAAGCCACGTTGCCCTCGGCGAGGTCTATCAGCCCCAGGTTGGCGAAGGCCTCGGGGGCCTTGCTGTCGGCGCGCAGGGCCTTGGCGATCCACTCCTTGGCGGTCTCAGAGTCGCCGCGGTTGAAAGCCATCACGGCTGCGTTGTTGAACCCGCGGTAGTCCTTGTCGTAGTATTCTGCGGCCTTCCTATACACGGCTTCCTTGGCAGCCGGGGTCTCCTCCAGCGTTGCAAGGTAGAGCATTTCCTCCACGTCGAGCTTGGCGGGGTCGGCTGCGTACTGCTCCTTTATCTGCTCGTCGCTGCGGCCTATGGTCTCATAATTGATGGTCAGGCGCGAGCGGCGGAGTTCGGGCAGGATATAGTCGGCCAGTTCGCGGAAGCCCTCGCTCATGTTGCGTATCTGGCGTTCGCGCTCCTCGGGGTCCTTGTACATGGAGAGCACCCTCAGGATAACGTCCTTGTCCTGTATGTTGGAAGCCTGCACGAGCTTCTGGAAGCCGTCCCAGTCTTGCGCGGTGTAGCGTGAGCTTACGCTTGCGTCCACCTTTGTCTTCTTGAGCTGGCCCTTCACGTAGTCTTCCGATACGTCCTGGCGCTTGTTGGCCAGCTTGTCGTTGAACGAGAAGCCGCCCTCCGGGGAAGCGTACGCGGCCACCTCCACATTGTGCATGCCGAGGGTCTGCCCCTGGTCGGCCTTTATCTTCTTGAGCAGGGAGATGAACTCCTGCACAGAGTTGTTCTTGAGCTCGCTCTGGCGCAGGGTTGCCTGGTTCACGAGGAAGCGCACCTCGGCCTCCTGCTTGTGCTGCTTCACCCTCTGGAAAGAGTCCACGGCTATGCAGCCGCCCTCGCCCATGAGCGCCTGCTTGTAAAGCTCGGAAGTGGCCACCACTCCGCTGCCTATCTTCACGGCAGGTATCTCCACCTTTTTCTTGCCCACCTTGGCGTCGAAGGTGAGGTAGAGGTCGCTCTGCTGCATGGCGTCCTCGTAGGGGAAGGCAGCCTTCATGGTGTAGCGTCCGCCCAGGCGGTAGGAGATGGACTGGTCGTTGCCCATGACCTTCTCACCCTGGAAGGCGGCGCTTTCGCCCCTCTTGGCCTGGCCGTTGCCGTACCTCAGCTCCGGGGTGACGGTTACCACGGCCTTCTTCTTCATATATTTCTCGGGGAACTGCCCGTTGATTGTAACGGGCACCTGGCCACCCACGGCCTCAAGCGGCTGCGGAGTAGACTTGAAGTACTCGGGAGAAAGCTCTCCCATCTTGGAGCACGACCCCAATGCGAGCAGCGAAGCCGCTGCCATTAGCGATACTAAGTTTTTCTGCATGTTTGTGTTTGTATAGCTGTGCCGCGAGCGGGACTCGAACCCGCACGGCCATCACTGGCCAAGGGATTTTAAGTCCCTCGTGTCTACCAATTCCACCATTGCGGCAGCGGCGGGCCACGGCCCTGCCGTGCGTTGTTGCACTATGTAATGCAAAGATAGCGTGTTTTGCAGCAGCAAAGGGCGGACACCGCTCCAAATTTGCAGCAAAGGGCACCAGGTATTCAATCGTCCGCCCCGAAGAGGGGATCGTCGTACGTCAGCATTTCCGGCTTTTGGGCGAAGGCCTCGGCGGTCTCCTTGGGCACGAAGCGCTTGTCCACCACCAGGCGGAACATATACTCGTTGAACCACTCGTTGGTCATCACCAGGTAGCCGTCCTGCCCCTTGGGCTTGCCCCAGCTGTTTTCCACCTTCCACTTCACGGGCTTCCCCTCCTCGTCCAGGTCTACGGCGGTGAGCGTCATGGCGTGCGTGGAGCCGCTGTCGAAGGTGGATATGCGCTGTGCCTTGTCCATGCCGAAGTCCGTGCCGAACAGGCTGCCGTAGTCGTAGTTGCGCAGGTCTAAGTAGCCACGGTCCCTGTCAAGCTGCTTCCCCACATCGTACGAAGAGTACATCTTGTGGCCGGCTTTCAGGCTGGCGATGGCGAGCTGCGCAATCTCGTCCATGGGCAGGTTGAGGTATTTCCAGTTGTGGCCGTCGTAGGTGTGGCGGTCGTAGGCCACCTCGTAGGTCTTGTGGTAAGGCCTCCTCGGGTCGTTCATCACCATTATGTATCCGTCAGGCAGCAGCCCCCCCGATGTGGCCTTGCAAAACTCCGCCGGGGTGTACTCCTTTGCCACGCCTATCCGGTTGCCGTCCTTGTCCTTGAAGGCGTAGGTGAACTTCTTCACCGGCTCGCCGAGAGTGAGGGAGAGCATGCGGTATATGGTGGAGAGCATTTCCGTCTTCCTCTTTTCCATGGCCGCGGGCTTCTTCCCGTCCGCCGCCATGGCGCGCAGTTCAAGGCCGAACTCCCTCAGCTTGGAGGACAACAGCCGGCCCAGCCGCGAGGTGTTCTCTGCCGTGTAGGTTTCCGGCTGTGCCTCCTTCGGCACCAACCCGTACTTGGCGGCCAGGTCCACAACACCGCAGAAGGTTCCGCCGTCGCCCACGGGGTTCTTGAAGAAGAACCTCACCAAGGGGTCGTCCATCGGCTTGCCGGCGTTGTCTATCGTGGCCTGGAGCATGAGGTTGGCCTTTTCCAACTGGTCGTAGAAGAAAAGGTACGCGTGTGAAAACTCCACCTCGGCGGAGTCCGCAGCCATGGCGAAATCTGAGCGTAGCACGTTGAAGCCGCTGAACATCCAGCAGCGACCGGAGCTTTTCTGGTCGTGTATGGACTGCTTCCTCGTCTCCACGCTGAACTTGGTGTCCAATTGCGACAGGGCCGAGGCCGACTTGGCCAGGTTGTCTATCGGGTTGTTCGCTATGGCGTTGGCTATGGCTTTATCCGCCCTCCCCCCGGGGGCCGCCTTGCTTATGGTTTCCAACATGGCCGGGGTGATGCCGCCCGTCTGGGCCATGGCTGCCGCCGACAACATTAGGGATGACACTATGGCTGTGGTTTTCATGCTGTGTGTATTAGGTATGTGTGCAAAGTTAGCCAAAACCGCAGCCACTCCCTTGGCGTGCCGCAACATTTGCCTTTTGTATGGGATTCTTCGGTAGCTGCCGCTCCCTATGAATGACGTGTTGGGGGAATTCGCTGCACCCTGAATGACGGCAAGTGCAGTGGCCTTGGCCATTGCACTTATGCCAGCCTTTGTTGACAAGCCATCCATACATGTCATGTTGAGCGGAGCGAAACATCTCTCATATTGGATTCTTCGGCACTCCGTGCCTCCGAATGACTGTTTGGAGAATGGGATTCTTCGCTGCGCTCAGAATGACGGATAGTGGTCTGAGGTTTCCCGTCCACTGCCGCACATCACCGGTAAACCATTATGGGCTGTTCGTTTTAAAAGGCTGTTGTTTACACGGCGGTACCACGGCCTGGTACTAACAATACCACGGCTTGGTACCAACAGTACCACGGCTTGGTACAAGCTGTACCAAGCCGTGGTACTGTGCCGCAGTTGTGGGTTAGGGGAAAAGCCGTACTGCGGTTTTACGAATGGGAAAGCGGACTACCTCGTAAGGGAGAATTTAAGGCTAAGGCCGAAGTCCTGGGTTACGGTGGGGTATGTGCTGCTGCTCATCAGCGGCGTGTTGCTCTGGCGGTCGTAGTAAAGGGCCATGGTGAGCAGCCGGGAAAGGGTGTAGTCAGCAGTGAAGCCTATCTTCAAGGCGGAGTTGCCGCTGGTGGCAGCACTCGTCATGGTGGCGATGTCGCGCGTTATGGCAGCCTGGCGGCGGAAACTGACATCGAGCCTTAGGTTAAGGTCGTGGTTGACACCGCCACGTGCCGCCGGCTTCTCCTCCCCGGAGGTCTTCTTGGCAGCCGGCCTGCGCGGGCCGAAGAGGTTGAAGTTGTTTATCTTGTAGGAAGCCCCCACCACCCAGTCGTTGCTCGTGGTCTCGTTTATCTGCACGCTTGTCATGCTAAGCGCCGTTACCCTTGTGGACCTGTATTCGAGCTTGGCCGTAAGGTTGTTGTGCAGGGTGGCGTCTATGCCTATCAGCGGCGAGAAGGCTTCGTTTACGCTCACTGCGGAAACGTTGTACATGGAACTGGGCACGGGTGCGCCGGTAGTGGCTTCCGACACGAAGCCCAGGCCTCCCATGTATTCCATGAAAGTGCTGTAAGACGAGAACGCCCCCACTGCGTATACGCTCTTGTAGGCATGGTTGATGTTGACGCTCTTGAACAGCCCGGCCACCCATGGTATCTTTGACAGTCCGCTGTATTTCAGTGTCCAGTTGGGCAGTATCCTGGCTATGCCGGGGAAGATCCCGAGCGACCCTCCGCCCATGTCCGTGTATGCTGCTATGAAGGCCGGCACCATGACGTCCGAGGAATACTTGCCCACTGCGCCGTGTTCGGGGCTGAACGCCTTGCCGGCGAGCCTTGTCCCCGACGGGTATACGGCCCCGGCGTACTGCGCCTCCACACGCTGGCGGTATGTTTCCAAGGAGTTGCAGAATTTCTCGAACGTGGCGTTGCGGAATCCTCCGGCCTGGCTGCCCACTCCCTTGAAAGCGCTGCTTAGGGACAGGGTGGTCATGGTGAAGGTGCCGTTGAGCGTGGTGGGGTTGCCGGCGTACATGTACTGCACGCTCTTGGCCATCGTCATTGTGCGCGAGGCGTTGAGGTCTATCTTCAGGTCGGGCAGCGGTTCGAGGGTCATCTTCACTTGCAGGTCTTCCGTGTGTGTGGTGGCCGCCGGGGTCGCCACCGAGTCGCTAACGAGCAGCCAGCCGTTGCGCCGCGCCTTTTCTATGTAGTCGTCGCCGGTAAGGCCGAAGGCGAAGTCAAGCCCCGGGGCCATCGCCGCGGTCTTGTTGGTCTGGCCGAAAGCGTCCCCTATGTTGGGCAGGAAGCCCGGCAGCGACATTGAGTATTGGTCGCGGTAGGAGAAGCTGACGTTGCGCAGCGACATGAGCAGCCTGGAAGCCCCTTGCAGGGCCTTGTACCACACTTTGTTGTCAAGCGGCTCCATGGGCGTTACCATTACCTTGACCTTCTGTGCCGAGTCGTTGAGCCCGTAGATCCTTATCTTGTTGACGCCCTCCTTCTTGTACCTTATCTTCACGGCCTTGCCGCTTTCGGCCTTTGCCGACACTATTATCCTCCTTGTCTTCCTGTTGTGGGTTATCTCCAAGGCGCTGTCGGGCGAGAGGGTTACCATTTTCTCGTAGCTGTTCTTGTTGCGTGGCAGCTCCTTGTCGAGCTTGTCTTTCTTATCCTTCTTGTCTTTCTTCTTTTCGGCCTTGCCCCCCTCCGTTTTTTTCTTCGGCTTGAATGCGTTGGCGTTCGCCTTTTTCAGGAAAGGCACGTGGTTGTATAGCTTCTCAAGGTTGAGCGTGCCGTTGATGTTGAGCGAGCGGTTGTTGGCTATGGTGTTGCCTATTGTGGAGCCGTCTTCCATTTCGCTTCCCCTCTGCCACGAATAGGTGGCGTTGTAGGCCGCATCGGCGTTTACCCAGTCGAAGATGGGCAGCAGGTTGAGCGGCAGCTTGTACGAAAGGGTGGCCGCCTGGTTGTAGTCGAGCGGTGTGCCGAGGCTGCGCAGGCTTGTCTTCACGGAGTCTTTCCAGGCCGAGTACCTGTCGGCGTACAGGTCTTTGTTCACCGGCGTGTAGGGTTCCTCCACCTCGGCGTGTGTGGCGCTTTGGAAACTGGCGTGCAGGTTTTTGGTGAGGTCCCAGCGTATGTTGAAGTCGCGGTTCCAGAGGAACTGCTGGCTGAACGTGAGTGGCAGCCCCGATCCTCCGAGGTCTTCCATGTCGCGCTCTTGCAGCTCGTAGTAGTTGCGCGTGATCTCCGTGTTGAAGCCCACCGACTGCGGCAGCCAGTTGAGCGAGAACTTTTTCAGGATGTCAAGCCACTTGCTCTTGCTCTTTGCGGCCTTGAACGGCTCCCATGGCTTATACACCGGGGTCCAGTTGTAGTCGAGCGCCCCGCGCCAGTTGTCCTCCTTCTCGTATATGGTGGTTTCCCCGGCGGAATACTTGTGCGAGTGGCTGTAAGAGAGCGAGAAGTTAGCCGGGTCGTACGGCATGGGGTGCTTCTTGTTGGCTATCCCCACCCTAACGTTTGACAGCGAGAAGTTGGTGGCCTTGGTCTTCGTTACGGCAATGCTCTCTATGGAGTCCCTTTCGCGTGCCGCCCCTGCCGCCTCCAACGCGTCCGCCAGGCGCATGTCTGTGTCAAGCGGGTTGTACCTCGGGCTTATGGTCTCTTGCGTTACGGAGTAATACAGCGGGGCTGTAACCTTGGCTTTCTCGGGGAAGAGCTTGCCAAGTTCCACACTTGTTGTGACGGAGTAGGCCGCATCGTCGTCCGTGGCCCGTTGCGCCACCCCGTCTTCAAGGCCTCCGAAGCCGTCGGAGGTGAACTTGCCCTGCATGTTCACCGTGCCGAGGTCTGATAGTTGCAGGTTGAGGTTGCCCTGTGCGGCCCATCCTCCCCGGCTGTCGTGTTCCAGCAGCCTGAGTTCGTTCACCCACACCTCCCCGCTCTTGGTTTCCCCCGAGACGTTCCTCACCCCGATCACCATGGTCTTGACCTCTCCGAGTGTGGGGTTTCCCATCACGCTCACCTTGTTGTTGGGTCGGTTTTCGTCATACATGCTGTACAGCTTGTTGTACGAAGCCATTCCGGCTGCCTTGTCCTTGTTGCGGTTTTTCTTCACGGCGGTGAAGATGTCCAAGGCTATGTCGAGCATGTTGGCTTGCGGCCACACCCTGCGTGCGTCTTCCAGCGAATAGCGGTTGTATTCGTCGGCGGGCGTGAGTTCCAGCGGTATCTCGTATTCGTAGAAGTTGCTCTTGTAGTCGCTGCCGAGCCTTACGAAGAGTGCGAGCTGGCCGTTTGACAGGCTTGTCTGGTTGGGTTCGTCGGCGTTGGCGTGTACGAACATCTGCAACCTCTTGTACTGCCTGAGGTCGAGCGTGGTGTTCTTGTAAACGGCTTTGGACTCCCCTGGCGAAAGTCCTTCCACGTCCAGGGCCAGGGCCTGCTCGTTGTCTTCCACCAACTGCGGCTGGGTGGGGTCTTGCCCGCGCTTGATTCCGGGCGGCAGTATGTAGTTCACCGGGGTCTTGTCGTTGTTCTCCTCCAAGTTGACGGCGCTTACGGTCATTCGGCCTGCCCCTGTGGCGGCTCCGGCGTCTATGTTTTGTTCGTAGCTGCGCCACTCCCCGCGCACCAAGTCCAGGCTTGCGAAGCGCAGCACCACCGGCTTCTCGAAACCGGTGAGGAACATCCTCATGAACCTCACGCTCGTAAAGTCGCTTATGCCTCCGTGGCGGCTCTGGTAGTCGTCTATTGGTATGCGGAACTGATACCAGGTGGCCGTGGCGGTGTTGCCGTTGCGCAGGGTCGTGGAGCTCACCCTCTTGTCCACAATGTGGTTTTGCCCCACCACGAGGTCTTGCGGGCGCAATGAAACGTGGTATTGGTAATACTTCTCGTACTCGTTCAGGGTGTAGTCCTGGTTTATGTCTTCGGCGTCCGGTGTGGTCTTGTAAGAGGTGTCGTATGTCTCGGTGCGGTTTTCGGTGTCGGGCGAGTTCCCCTGTGGGTTGTTTATGTACTTGTACCTGCGCAGTATGGAGGCTTTCTCCCTGTCGTAGTCGGAGCCGCGGAAGTAGTGGTAGTTGTCGTTTGCCGGGTCGTTGAGTATGGAGTCGAACACGGCCGGCGACACCTTTCCCTGCACCGTGGAGAGGAAGTCCTGGTAGCCGGGGAAAGAGCGTTCCTCCTCGTCTGTGAGGCCGTTGTAGCCCAAGTCCTGCCTCTGCCTGCTACCGGCGGAAGTGGCGAATGCGTAAGTTACCGTGGCCTGGTCTGGAATGCGCCCCCACTGGGTCTCCGTATAGGCTGCCGAGCCGTCTATGGGCATTCCGCTCTCGTAATATTTCTTGCCGTCGCGCAGTATGTCCTCGCTCACCTCCCCGAGATTTATGTAGAAGTCTCCCCCGTATTGCGATGCTTCCGGTGTTTCGTTTGAGTAAATGAAAGGGTCGAGCAGCCAAAACTCTATGTATTCCACGTTTGCCGCCTCAAAGTCGCTCGCGTCTATTTTCCTCATCATGCCGCCCCAGCGCTTTGACGGGCTTGTGAGTGTGCCGTCGTAGTTCAGGTTGGTGTCAAAGTTGTACGGCCCCCGCTCGGAGGGGTAGTAGGCGAGATTGAGTATTGGCAGGGTGGACACGGACCCGTTGTAACTGCTAAGGTCCCTGTTGGGATATATGTCGCGCACGTATACCTCTCGCACGTACAAGTCGGAGAGCTGCTCCAAATCGCCTTTGATGTGCGCCGGTGTGAGTGAAGAGCTGCGCCTGGTGAAAAGCGGGTCTATGGAGTACCATGCCAGGCGCGAGCGGTTGTATCCGCTGGCCAGGGTGGCCTTGTCTGAGCTTTCGGGGAACATGGACGGCACGGACGACATCACCCATGAAGTGGGCGAACTGATGTCTATGGTGTTTTTCGTGTTTTCAAAGTCGTCTATGTAAGATGCGTTGTCCTGCGTGCCGTGCGTCTGGCCGGCTATGAGCTGTGCGAACTCTCCGGTGAACGATATGGAGGACGGCTTTGTGAGCCTAAGCAGCGGCAGCTTGTCAAGCACGTTGGTAAGCCATTGGCTCTCTTTCTTCCAATTCACGTTGAAGCCCCAAAGGGTGTTGCTGAGCGGCTCGTTGCCCATTGCCACCTTTGTGGTGAGGGGCTGCTCGGTGAGCCTTTGCAGCGTGCCGCTCAACTGGAAGTCCTTGCTGAAATCGTAGGCCCAGTTCATGCCGAGCATCGTCTTCCTCTCCTGGGCGAAGTCGGTGTTGCTCTCAAGCGACACATTGACAGCAGTGCCGGCGTCGAGCAGGCTTTGGTTGAGTATGGTAACCTCTCCTGCGCTGTAGTCCACGGCGTAGTCGGACCCCTCCGTAAGTGTAACCCCGCCGGCTGTAACCACCACAGAACCCTGCGGCACGTTGTACGCGCCGAGCGAGATGATGTTGGCCGCCGTGCCTCGGAACTGCCCCATAAGCAGGTACTTGTCTTTCTCGGCTATCTGCTTGGCCACGGTCTTGGTGGAGTCGTAAAGTTCGTTGAACGCATATGCCGCCGCCTTTTCCGCCGGCACGCCCGCATCGGTAAGGGCTTTCTGCATGCCACGCCCGAAAGGCTCGGCAGAGGGGAAGAACACGCGGCCGTTGCTTACAGTGTAGCCCTCTATGAAATCGAAATAGCCGTTGGGGTGGGCCTTGTTGTTGTTGTCAAGGCGGTCTGCCCCTATCAGTCTAAGTATCTGCCTGTCTTTCACCTGAGGTTCGGGCATGTACGAAAGGTACACTCCCGCAGTGTCGCTTTGGAACTTCACGTCCAAGCGGAACTTGTCCTTTTCTATGGACGAAGCCAGGTAGTATGCGTTTTTCATCATCAGCGGCCAGTTTGCCTGCCTTGGGTTACCGCTGGTGTTTTTCAGCGCCTTGACGAATAGTGCGCTGCCCGTCTCCGGTATGTCGGCTGCAAACTCGCCCACTTGGTAGGTCTGCCCGCCGTAAGTGTATTCATACGCCACGGCCAGCACCTGGTCCGGCTGCATGGCTGTTTTGAGGCTTATGTAGCCCAAGGCCGCGTTTAGGGTGTACTCGGAAGGGTTGAGCAGCCTGGCCCTTTCCAATTTCTCGTAATCCCTCCCCCCCTCGAAGCCTTGTATGCCGTCGAGCACCGTGGAAGCCTGGCTTATGGCCCTTGCCCCTTGGTACGCACCGGCCAGTGTGGAGTACTCCGTGTTGGCCCCGTTTGACGGCACCTGTAACCCGGACGCTGTCCACAACGGGTTTGATATGGCCGAATTTTCACCCAAGTCGGCCATCGCTATTATGTCCCTGGTGTTGGAAGTGGTGCCGGTCTTGTTGGTTATCCACACCTCTATCCTGTTCACCACAACCCCGGTGGTGAGGTTCGGCAGGGTTTTCATGGCAGCATCGTACTTTTCCCGGAAGAAATGCGACAGGAAGAAATGGCGGTTTTCCTCGTAGTCGGCCGCCTTTATCTCAAACGGGGTGAGCTGCACCCCTCCCTGGGAAGCAACGCTCTTGGTTGAGGATTTCTTTTGCGAAGCGACCAATTGCAGCTTGAGCTTGCCGAACTGCAAGTCTGTCCTAAGGCCGAATAGCGAACTAGCCCCCCTTATCAAGGACGAATTGGAAGGGAACGACACGTTACCACCCTCAACGAGCTTTATGATTTCGTCTTCCTTGCCATCGTATTTGAGCTTCATGTTCTGGGCATCGAAATCAAAGGTGGCATCGGTGTTGTAGTTTAGGTTCATGTTCACCTTGTCCCCCACCTTGCCGTTGACGTTCAAATTGATTTTTTCGTCAAAGTCCATCGTGGTGGTCTTGCGGTGCCTTATGGGCAGGGATGGGTTGTCTATGCTTTTGAGGTTAGCCCCGAACTTAAGCTCCGCCGATCCCTGTGTCCTTATCCTAACACCTCCAGGGCCGAAAATCTTCTCCGCCGGGCCCAGGTCGAAATGCATGTCTGTGAAATCGAACTTCTCTTTTCCGCCGGCCTTGAACAGTTCATCGTTCTTTGAGCGGAAAAAACGCTTCATATCCCTCTTGAAACTCCAATTGAGGTATTCCTCCGGAGACATCATCACCGGCGCGCCGATGTAAGTGCCACCGATTCGCGTACCTATCACGTAGCGGTCTATGGTGTCGTTGTATTCGGCTTTAGCCCTTATGTTCGGCGGCGTTTCAAGGTCGGCAGACACGGAATCCATGTCTTCATACGAACTCGCCACGGTCTTCTGGACAGGCCAACGAGGGTGAAGAAGAGAATCTGGTATGGAATCTTCCCCGGCAATGACGGGCTGTCCGCCCGGGGTATTTTCATCCTGGGCATACTCCACGGGCGATGTTTCCGCCGCCGTAACCACCGCAGCGGCAACCAAAACTGCCGTTATCGCCTTGCGTATGCCCATCCTTGGAATGGTTTACTTTATCTGTTGCAAGGCCAATTTCACCACCTGCTCTACGGGCAGGTCGGGCTGTTCCGACAATATTGCCGCCACGGCCTTAGCGGTGGGAGCTGGCGCAAAGCCGAGCATGGCGAGGGCGGACACTGCTTCGTCCCTCACTGCGGAACTGACCGGCGCCGACACAGCTCCACCCAGCCTTATCTCCGTGGCCGCGCCGGACGAGGCTATCTTGTCTTTCAAGTCCAATATTATCCTCTGGGCGGTTTTCAAGCCTATCCCCTTGACGGCTTTGAGCAGCTTCTCGTCTCCGTTGGCTATGGCGTTGCACAGCTCTTGTGGTGTGAACGAGGATAGTATCATCCTTGCAGTGTTGGCCCCCACACCTGACACGCTGGTGAGCAACTGGTGCAAGGTGCGTTCCTGTTTGGTGGAGAAGCCGTAAAGTGTGAAAGAGTCGTCCCTGCCCCCGGCCGATATCACCTCTTGCACATACAGTTTGGCTTCCTTCCGACCTTGCAACCCCGAGTAAGTGTTCAGGGAAATGTTCAGGGAGAAGCCTACCCCATGGGCTTCCACCACGGCCAGCGCGGGTGTTAGTTCGGCAAGGTCTCCCTTTATGTATTCTATCATGGGTTATGTGTAGTTGTACAACTTGTACGATAACGCAGTTTGTTTTTTTTTATTGCCCATGGCAACGGCAACGGGGGCGTCCCTTTTGCGGAAACGCCCCCGTCGGAGTATTTGTCTACCCTATGTTAGTCGTTGGCAATCTGCACGGTTGCACGGCGGTTGAAAGATATGGGCGACAATTCGTCCACACCACCATTGCCCTTTGTGCTGATCTTGTCGCGGCTGATACCCATCTTCACGAGTTCGCCGGCAACGGTCTCGGCACGCTTTTCAGACAGCCACTGGTTGTGGTCGGCCTTACCCGTTGCGCTGTCGGCATAGCCGTTCACGATGAGGTTGCAGTTGTTCTCCTTGGCGTAGTTGGCCACGGCCTGCACGTTCACGAGGTCTTTCTGGGAAGCGATGTTGGTCTTGTCAAGGTTGAAGAACACTGTTACGGGAGTCATCACGAACTCCTTGACAGCCTTGGGGGTCTCTACCGGCTTCTGGTCGGCGAGCATCTTCTTCAGGCGTGCGTTCTCTGCGTTGGCATCGTCAAGCTGTGCGTTGAGCGCGTCAATCTGAGACTGGGAGAGAGCCTTGATGGCATCCACATCCGGAGTCTTCTCCCAACCGCTCTTGCCGAGGTTGTAGGTTATGCCCACCTCCGCGTAGAGGTTGTTGTCGTGTGAGTCCCAACCGCGGTTTCCCACATAGTGGTAGCCGCCGTCTATGTCGCTCTCGGAACGGTTCCAGCCAAGTTCAAGGTTGATGGCAAGCTTCTTGCTCACGTTGAACTCGTTCAAGATACCGGCACTCAGATGCATAGCGTAAAAGTTGTGGGTCATGGAACGGCCGAAGCCCGCACCTGCGAAAGGTATGAAGTTCCAAACGCGATCGGGGTTGTATCCGTAGAGGATGTTGCTGACGTTGAGCAGTGCATGCTCGTTCAGTATCCAGTACTTGTTGGATATGTCAAGAGCCTGACCATTGCTGCCCGCCAAAACGGACTTACCCCAAAAGCCCTGGATTTTGGTGCGGAGACCCAAACCGGGAGAGAACCACTTACCTACGGCTATGCCTATGCCGGGGTTTGAACGGAATTTCTCAAACGGGCTTGTGGGAAGGTTGTTTCCGTGTTCCTCCTCGGAGTAGAATGCGTTCCACTCGGCACCCACCTGGATAAACCAGTTGCTCCAGAATGAATTGGTTGCTACACTGAACTTCTTTGCCGGATCTTCGTTCTGCTCAAAATCCTGCGCGAACGAACCTGTTGCCAAGCCGGTAAAAGCCATGGCGAGGAAAAGTTTCTTCATTTCTGTCTCTTTATTTAATAGTTACTCTTACTCCTATATAAGTCTTATCTGTCAAATGGGCCACACCAAATGTGCGGCAAAGGTAGGGGTTATTTTCCTATGCAAAACGTTTTTTGCTAAAAAATGTTGTTTAGGGCGGTTAAGGACGGCTTTCCCATCTCTTTTCGGGCTGTTTCCTTACGCTTTTATCCCAACATGGATTCTATGTCTTGTTGCGGTAGTATGTGAAGCACAGCCTTGCCATCCGGCGTGTAGTTGGGGTTTTGACAGGCAAACAAGGAGTTGAATAGGTCTTCCATAGCCTCCGCGCCCATCACCCTTCCGGATGGTATGGCTGCCCGGCGAGCCAGCGTCAACGCCATACGGTGGTTTGCATGCTCCATAACCCCTGCGCCTTTTTCACGCGCAGCGTCCACCATGTCCCTAAGCAGTAACTCCGGCGAAAGGGTCTCGGCTGTGGACGGCACTGCTGAAATGGAGTAGCTACCTCCTCCCAAAGGGGTGGTCTCGAATCCGAGACGAGCTGCATCGGCGGCAATATCCCCCATCACTGCATCATCTCCTGGGGTGAATTGCACCACTTCGGGGAAAAGGAGTTTCTGGCTTCCCACACGGCTCCTTTCCATTTGCGCCACATAGCCGTCGTAGAGCACCCTGGTGTGCGCCCTGTTCTGGTCTATAATCATAAGGCCCGACTTGACCGCAGCCATTATGTATCTGCCCTTGTATTGGAAAAGGCCCTGGCTCTCACGCCCGCCATCAGCAGCTTCTTCACACTGCTCAAACAACGGCTCTGTTGCGGCCTCTCTCTTCTTCGCCACGGAAGCGAAAAGCTCTTGCCAGTCTTCCGGGGCGCCATCGTGTCCGCCGCTTTCGTTAAAGGGATTGTACCGTGGGTTGAAATCCACCGAGGGTTCACGCCACGCAGCACCGGCACCGGGGGAGAAAGCCGGTATGTCCGGCCTGCCTTCCGTGTCAAAGTCTATGGCAGGTATCTCGTTATACAGCCCCACCGCATCTTTCACCGCCGCAGCGAGGATTTGCCATATGGGCTGTTCGTTTTCAAACTTTATCTCGGTCTTTGTTGGGTGTATGTTTACGTCTATGTCCTCCGGAGGAAGTTCAAAGTATATGAAGTACGGCACCTGTTCCCCCACCGGCACCAACCTCTCCATGGCGTTCGCCACAGCCTTGTGGAAATATGGATGCTTCATATACCTGCCGTTGGCGAAGAAAAACTGCTTAGCACCCTTTTTCTTCGCAGACTCGGGCTTGCCCACAAAGCCGTAAATGTGGCACATGGTGGTCTCCACGTTCAGCGGCAGCAAATCCTGGTTTAGCCTTTTCCCGAAAACGTCCGTTATGCGCTGCCTTAGGCTGCCTCGCTTTAACGACACCATCTCGGATCCGTTGCTGTGCAGCGAAAACGATATTCCCGGGTTCACTAAGACTATCCTCTCAAAGGCCGACATTATGTTTGAGAGTTCCGTGGAGTTGGACTTGAGGAATTTCCTCCTTGCCGGCACGTTGTAGAAAAGGTTTGACACCGTGAAATTGCTACCTCGTGGGCATGCGCACGGCTCTTGCCCACCGAACCTTGACGCGGCTATCGACAAGTGAGTCCCAACGTCTTCACCCTCGGCCCTTGTCTTAAGTTCCACCTGAGCCACGGCTGCGATAGACGGCAGCGCCTCTCCCCTGAACCCCATCGTTTGCAGGGTGAAAAGGTCGTCCGCCTTTCTTATCTTGGATGTGGCGTGGCGCTCAAAGGCCAACCTTGCATCCGTATCAGACATGCCCTTACCGTTGTCCACCACTTGTATGGATGTCCGCCCGGCGTCTGTTACCAACAACTGTATGTCGGTGGCCCCGGCATCCACCGCATTCTCCACAAGCTCTTTCACCACGCTCGCCGGACGCTGTATAACCTCCCCCGCAGCTATTTGGTTGGCTACGGAGTCTGGCAGCAACTGTATCACATCGCTCATAGGTGTCTTTTATATATAATGTGTGGCTAAGCCCCGGAATAGCGCCACAAAAGGTAGCAAAGGCCGCACAGCAACACCGCAGCGGCAGCATACGCCATCACCGCCACGCCTGACGCTCCCACAGCCCCATGCGGCTTGGCTTGGCTTCGGAACTCCGGTTTCCCCACAGCGGATCGTGTCCCATCCACAGCGCTACCACCTTCTCCGGCCATGCGTTCCAAGTCCCTTACCCGGTCGGCCCTATCATCGGCGTAGACGTATGTATGGCTGAACCTGCGCGGCTTCCTCGTGGAAAACATATTCATAAGCGTCCGGTTTCCGTTTCCCCGCCTTCTTCCCGGCCCAAGTGCTGCAACGGGGCTGCCTGGCGTTCCACAATGCGCAACTTGGCATCGTCTCCCTTGCCGCGCCACACGAACACATCGTCCTTGTCTTTGGGCCTTATGTCTTCAAACCAGGCAAACTGCTCCAACTTCATCTTCCCCGGCGGAATCTGGGTCATAGGGTAAAGCGTGCCCTCTGCCTTGGGCATCCAAATCCTCTCCATCTTCCTCGCAGGCGAGAGGTACATTTTCATAGTGTCAGACTCCGTACGGTTCAACCCGATCATGGTGGAATCCTTGCCGTCTATGGGATAGTATGCAGACACGACATTGCCTATGGATACGGCCTTTCTCACGGCCCCGCCCTCAAAGTACGCTTCCATTTCGGAAGAAGACACCTGGTTGTAATGCCCCTTGCCGTCCACATCCTCCACCGACAGAGCCTGCCCTATTATGTGCGCCAGCCTTATGGTAGAGTCGTTGAGGTACACCTTTACCACCTCGCCGAGCAACTGCCTGTTTTCATTCCACATTATCGGGTCTTGGTACATTGTGATGCACGAGTCTGAAGAAACGAAGACGAGAGAGTCGCACACCGCTTGGAAATCGGCCCTGTAAGCCCTCACGTGGTTGAAGCAGTGCACGGTGCGGTATGCCGAGTCCGTATCCAAGTGGTACGAATAAAGTTTTATGGAATCTCCGTGCATGTACAAGGTGTCGCCCTGGGAATAGTCTTTCACCAAGGCCTTTTTCGTGGCGTAGCCCTCGCCGGTCTTTTCATTGTAGGTGAAGCGGCCGCAGTCCAGTTCGCTCTTGTTCTGCATGTCTATGTACACCACGTTGCCGTAGCCCTCGCTCACCCCTGTCTTGTCGTCGTGCGTTAGCGAATCCCCGGTTATTGTCTTCGCCCCGTCCACCACGGTGGAGCGTGAATACAGCTCGGCCTTGTCCGTCCTCGTATCAAAATAGCCGTCCGTGGTCTCTATCACGCTGCCTTGCGAGGTTATCCTGGACGGGCCCTTGATGTGAGCGGTTGACTTTGCCGTGTCATAGTAGAGCGTATCGGTGGTGATGAACCTTTTCCCATTGCTCATGTTCACATCGTAATAAAACACCGCCTGCCTTGTCTCCGTGTTGTACTCTCCCCAGTCAGACACCAACCGATCGTTGCCGTCCACGAGCTTCCCCCCCTCAAAGAAATATGCGTTGCGATAGCGCCGGTCGTAGTTAAGGCTGTCGGCGTACAGAGTCTGCCGCCGATGTTTCAGCACCACATTGCCACGCGACTCCAACATCTCCTCACGGCCGTCATAAGATGCCCTGTCGCAGTTGAGCGAAAGGGTGTCGCCCTGCCTGAACTTCACCCTGCCGAAAGCCTTGACCGAATTGCTTAGTTCGTAGAAGTAGGCGCTGTCGCAATCCAGCTTAGCCCCCTTGTGCATGAACCTCACATTCCCCTTTGCTATCTGCGCCTGCGGATTTGCGCCGTACATGTCGTACTTCAGCTCGTCTGCGTGCAGCAGGTAGACCTTTTCGTCCACGGGCTTGCTTGACGCTCCGCTTTTTCTATCCACAACGGCAACCACGCACACTGCCGAACACAGCGCCGCAGCCAACAGCACACCCCTAAGGCAAGGGACACCGGCAGGCTTTCTCATTTCACCCAGCCCTGGTATTCAAAGTTGCAACCCTTGTAGCGGTCTGCCATTTTCACGTAGGTGTGCTTTATCTTCTCCACCACCCAGTCGTGCACGGCCTTTTCCTTTTCCTTGGCCACCACCACCTTCTTCATCACCTGGAAGTCTTTGGATATGTCCGCCTTATGCCCCTCCGTGCGGCTCACGAGCTTTATTATGGCACTCACCGCCTTGCCGCGCGAGTTCACCATGGTAAAGGGGTTTGAGACTTCGCCGGGGGACATTTTCTCCACTTCGCGGGCAACTTCTGTGGGCAGGTCCCTCATACGGAACTTGGATGTGAGAACCCCCTCCTCGTTGTTGGCCGAAGACATCAGCCCATGGTTGTTGCGAGTGTCTTTGTCGTCGGAGATGAACGTGGCCCCTTCCTCAAAAGAGAACTTGCCCGCACGTATGTCCGCCGCCACGGAATCGAGCCTTGCTGCGGCCTGCGACAGCAGGTCTTCCGACACTTTCGGTTTCAGCAGGATATGCCTCACGTTCACCTTGTCGCCGCGTTTTTCTATAAGCTGTATTATGTGGAAACCGAACTCGGTCTCCACCACCTTGGATATTTTCTTAGGATCTGTAAGGTTGAAAGCGACAGCGGCAAATGCCGGGTCCAACGTACCCCTTCCCACAAAGCCCAACTCCCCTCCCTGGCGAGCCGATCCCGGGTCTTCCGAGTAGAGCCTGGCGAGGGTTGAAAACGTGGTTTCGCCCGAAACGACCCTCTCTGTATACTCCCTGAGCTGGTCTTTAACCCTGTTCACCTCCTCCGTGGAGGGAGACGGCTGCTGCGTTATTATCTCAACCTCCACCTCCGTGGGTACGAACGGCAGACTGTCGGCCGGGAGTTTCTCAAAATACCGCCTCACCTCTGCCGGCGTTACGGCCACATTCTCGGTTATCTTGTCCTTCATGCGGCCTATGAGCTGGTTGCTCCTGAAGTCGTCTTGCAGTTGCGCCCTTATTTCGGAAAGGCTCTGCCCGCGGTACTCCTCCAACTTTTCCTTGGAGCCGCTCAGCTGTATCCAATGGTTAACCTGCGCGTCCACGCCTGCCGCCACATCCGCTTCCGACACCTCTATTGAGTCGAGCGCGGCCTGGTTTAGGAACAACCTCTGCACCGCGAGCCGCTCGGGTATGACGCAATCCGGGTCTCCGCCCCATTTCACGCCCTCCATCTCGGCTTGCAGGCGGGCGGCCTCCACGTCAGACTTCAATATGGGTTCGTCACCCACCACCCATATCACCTCGTCTATCACACTCCTTGCCGGTATGGTATCCTCTGCGTTGCCGTCTTTTGACGGGCCCGTTGTGGCCGTGGACACCTGCAACGCCGCAGCGGCTATGGCGGCCACAGCCGCGTATCTGTGGGTTTTCATCCGATATCAGTGGTTGTTTACCGTCTTTATGGCTTCATCGTATATTTCCACGGGGAACTCCCTGCGCAGCTCTTCCACCCACTCCTTTTCCAATTGTTCCTGGTAGTCGGCTATGACGAGCTGGCGCACATCCTCCATCTCTTTGGGGGCTTTCAGCTTCTTCCCGTATACGGCTTCGTACGGATAGCCCTTGTCGGCGGCGGCGGTGTCCTTCTTAAACACCTCCCGGTCTACGATGGCATTGTCTCCCTGCTTGAAGAGCCCCATCTCCACCCGTATCCGCCTTATGCTGTCGTTGTTGAAAGCGGCAAGCCTTTCCTTCCATTGCCGGAAAGGCAAGCCTTTCACAGCCTTGCGCACAGCCTTTATGTCAGCCTTGTCCTTTGCCTTGTAGGCCATGCCCTTGTACCTGGGGGTGTCCCACTTGTACTTCTTCTTGTTGGCCTTGAAGTAAGCCTCCAGGCCGGCTTCGTCCTTGGCGGCCTTGTCCCACACCCTGGCGTTGTTCACCTCGTAGAGCATAAGGCCGTCGTGGTATTCCTTTATCAGGTATTTCAAGTCAATGTCCCCGGCTGACAGCTCGCCGGCCTTCGCTTCAAGGATGTCCTCGGCGGTGGTGCCCTGCGGCGCGGCTTTCACTATGGAGTCTATCTTGCCGGTTATCAAGGCCTCGCGCAGCCCCCTTTGGTCTATGTACTTCAGGATGTCGGCCCGGAGCGTGTCGTACGGGTAGAAGCCCTGGCGGCCATCCACCTTTATTATATGGTAGCCGGCGGGCGACAGCACGGGCTTGGAGTATTCACCTGCGGCAAGGGCGTAGGCCGCGTTTTCAAACTCGGGTATTGCCTGGCCACGGGTTATCCAACCGATCTTCCCTCCCCTTACCGCAGTGGCCTTGTCTTCGGAAAGCCGCGTGGCAAGGTCGGCGAAGGGTGCGCCGGCTTCCAAGGCCGAATATATGGAGTCAATCCTCTGCTTGGCCCTGTCCTGCACCTCCTTGCCGGCACTTTGCGGCAGCACCATCATTATGTGCGACACGTCCACCATGCCGCCGGCTGAGTCCACCTTGTGCCTTGTCTCCTCGTAAAACCTAAGGGCCTCGGCCTCTATGTCGGCATCGGTGATGAAAGACGGCCTAACCTGCTGGTCGCGGTACATGGCGAACTCCCTCTTGAAAGCCTCCGTGGTGTCCACACCTGCCTTCTTGGCGGCTTCCACCTTCAACTTGTAGTTGACGAACATGGGGATATACTCCGCCACGCCCTTCGGGTCCGCCACCTCGCCGGTGTTGTTCTTGTTGTAAGAATACTCAAACTCAGAGCGCGGCACCGGAATGCCGTTCACCTTCATCACTATCGGGTCGTCCTGGGCGTTTGCGGCCGCCGGAGCCATAAGCAGGGCTGCAAGCAGTGTCTTGGCTACCATTTGCTGTCGTTGGGGTTTTACGTGTTTATTCAGGGCGCGAGTAGTTGGGAGCCTCGCTGGTTATGGTGATGTCGTGCGGATGGCTTTCCTGCACACCGGCGTTTGTGATGCGCACAAACTTGGCCTTGTGCAGCTGGGCTATGTCGTGCGCACCGCAGTAGCCCATGCCCGAGCGCAATCCGCCCACGAGCTGGTAAATCACCTCCTGCACAGTACCCTTGTAAGGCACCCGCCCGGCTATCCCCTCTGGCACGAGCTTCTTGGCATCCTTGGTGTCCCCCTGGAAATAGCGGTCCTTGGAGCCGTTCTTCTGCTCCATGGCTTCAAGGGAGCCCATGCCGCGGTAGCTCTTGAACTTCCTGCCGTTGAATATTATGGTGTCTCCCGGGCTTTCCTCCGTTCCGGCCACGAGCGATCCTATCATCACGCAGCTTCCGCCCGCAGCCATAGCCTTCACTATATCCCCGGAATAGCGCAGCCCGCCGTCGGCAATGAGCGGCACCCCCGTGCCTTCAAGCGCCTGGTACACATCGTAAACCGCGCTTAGCTGCGGCACGCCCACACCGGCCACCACACGCGTGGTGCAGATGGAACCGGGGCCTATGCCCACCTTCACAGCGTCCGCCCCGTTGTCAACAAGCATCTTGGCGGCGCGCCCGGTGGCTACGTTGCCCACCACAATGTCCACGCCCGGGAAAGCCGCCTTGGCTTCCACAAGCTTCTCTATGACAGCCTTTGAGTGGCCGTGCGCGGTGTCTATGACAATGGCGTCGGCCCCGGCTTCCACCAAGGCGGCCATCCTCTCCATCGTGTCCGCCGTAACCCCCACGCCGGCAGCCACCCTCAGGCGGCCCTTGGAGTCCTTGCAGGCCATGGGCTTGTCCTTGGCCTTTGTTATGTCCTTGTATGTTATGAGGCCCACGAGGCGGTTTTCACCGTCCACCACGGGCAGCTTCTCTATCTTGTGTTCCTGCAATGTCTGGGCGGCGGCGGCCAAGTCGGCCTTTTGGTGTGTGGTAACGAGGTTCTCGGATGTCATCACCTTGTCCACCGACTTGTCCATATCCATCTCAAACCTCAAGTCCCTGTTGGTTACGATGCCCACGAGCCGCCCGTCTCCGTCCACCACGGGTATGCCGCCGATGTGGTATATCCTCATCAGCTCCAGAGCGTCTCTCACGGTGCTGCCTCGCTGTATGGTAACGGGGTCGTATATCATGCCGTTTTCGGCGCGCTTCACAATGGCCACCTGCCTTGCCTGCTCCTCCACGGTCATGTTCTTGTGTATCACGCCTATGCCGCCCTCCCTGGCTATGGCTATGGCCATGGAGGCTTCCGTAACGGTGTCCATCGCCGCCGTCACGAATGGCACGTTAAGGCCAATATTGCGGGAGAAGCGCGTTTTCAACTCCACTGCCTTGGGCAGCACATCGGAATAGTCTGGGATGAGGAGGACGTCGTCGAACGTGAGGCCGTCCATCACAATCTTGTCAGCAACAAAACTCGACATAGCGGTACTTTCTTTGATTTGATTGCCTGCAAATTTACTAATTTGTCCGCATTCCCATCCACTGCGCCCGGTGGGCCGGCGGCCTTTTACGGGTTTTTAGGCTTTCCGGGCCGCAGGGCTGCGGATAGCACTGCGGCCCGGAAAAGGACGGGCGCGGGCGGGCTGCACACCCTTCCACGCCCAATGTTTCCGGCAAAGCCGGGCGCGGCTCAGTCTCCAATGGCTATTAGGGACATCGCAAAACCTCCGCCGGGTGCCTGCTCCACTTTGATTTTGTCTCCGCGCTTCACCATGCGCTTGGTTATCTTGTAAGCCTTCGGGTTGGTGTCGTAATGCGCCCCTGGAGCATCGGCGTACAGCGTGCATTCGTATTTCACGCCCTTTTCCAAAAAGCCAAGGCGTAGCGAAGTGGAGTGCCCGTTTTCGTCACACTTCCCGCCCACGAACCAGTTGCGGGTACCCTTTGCCTTGCGCGCCACCGTCACATAGTCGCCCGGCTCGGCTTCCAAGTAGCGGCTGTCGTCCCAGTCCACCGCCACGTCTCGTATAAACTGGAAGGCATCGTCATACTTGGCGTAGTTCTCTGGCAGGTCGGCGGCCATTTGCAACGGAGAATACATTGTGAGGTACAGGGCCAACTGGCCCGCAAGCGTGGTGTGCACGTGGTTCTTGTTGGCGCTCCACGTGCCCAACTGCGTTTCAAGTATGCCCGGGGTGTAGTCCATCGGGCCGCCTTGCAGGCGCGTGAACGGCAGCACCACTGTGTGGTCCGGGCGGCTGCCGCCGAAAGCTTCGTATTCCGTGCCTCGAGCCGACTCGTTGCCTATCAGGTTTGGCCACGTGCGGCACAGCCCGGTGGGCCTCGTGGCCTCGTGCGCGTTCACCATTATCTTGTGCTTGGCCGCCTGCTGCACGGCGTAGAGGTAATGGTTGTTCATAGACTGCGAATAGTGGTGGTCTCCACGCGGTATGATGTCGCCCACATAGCCGCTTTTCACTGCGTTGTAGCCGTATTTGCCCATGAGCGAGTAAGCCTCTTCCATCCGCCGCTCGTAGTTGGTTATGCTTGAAGAGGTCTCGTGGTGCATCATTAGCCTCACCCCCTTGCTGCGGGCGTATTCGTTGAGGGCAGCGATGTCGAAGTCGGGGTATGGAGTGGCAAAGTCGAAAACGTCTTGTTTCCACCTGTCCGCCCAGTCTTCCCATCCGATGTTCCACCCCTCCACGAGCACCTGGTCCAAGCCGTTGGCAGCCGCGAAGTCTATGTACCGGCGCACCTCGGCGTTGTTTGCCTTGTGGGTGCCGTTGGGCTTGGTCTTGGAGAAGTCTGTCTCGCCTATGCGCACCGAGGGGTAGTCGCCGGTGTAGTACCACGTGCCGCGCCCCACTATCATCTCCCACCACACCCCGCAGTACTTCACGGGCCTTATCCAGCCGGTGTCCTCTATCTTGCAGGGTTCGTTGAGGTTTAGGATGAGGTTGGACGAGAGCATGTCTCGGGCGTCGTCGCTCACCATCACCGTGCGCCACGGCGACTTTGCCGGGGTTTGCATGAAGCCCTTGAAGCCGGTGGCGTCCGGCGTGAGGTGCGAGGTGAAGGTGTTGGAGGCGCTGTCGTATTCCAAGTGCATCGTGGAGTAGTCCACGCAGGCGGCCTCGTGTATGTTTATGTAAAGGCCGTCGGCGCTCTTCATTTGCAGCGAAGTCTGCACGCAGGTGCCGGGCGTGGGGGTTGTGGATGCGTTTCCCGAGTAGGCGGAGGGCAGCAGCGCGGCTATCTCGGAGAGCTTTGACTCCTGCGTCTGGTGTTCCTGTGTGTCGTAGTCGCCCGGCAGCCACCACGCGGTGTGGTCTCCGGCCATGGCGAACCCTGTCAGTTCCTCCTTTATTATAAAGTACACCAAGCTGTCTTGCTGTGGGAACTCATAGCGGAAGCCCATGCCGTCGTCGTACACCCTGAACCTCACCACCATGCTGCGGCCGTGGGCCGGTTGCGACAGGGTTACGGCCATTTCGTTGTACCGGTTGCGTATCGTGGCCGTTTCGCCCCATACGGGCTTCCACGTCTCGTCAAAGGATGATGTGTCGTAGCCGTCCACACGGAACCCGTCGGCGAGCGAAGTTTCGCCCACGCCCTTCGTGGCGTGCTTGTCCTTGGCCAATTCCAACCACAGGCGCGAGGGCTTCACCACGGGCCGCCCCTTGTAGCGCATTTCATACGTGGGCACACCTCCGGGGGCTATGGAGAAGTCCACCCTTATGTCTCCCCCGGGCGAACTGACTGTTTGCGCGGCGGCCGAAGCGGCTGCCATGGCCGCCATTAGGAATATTGCTTTCATATCTCGTTTGCGTTGTTGGCGGTGGCCCTGCCGGAGCGCTTTACCAGCCCGGCTATGTTCTCGGAGAAATCCTTGTTGGCCTTGAGCTGCTCTATGGTGAGGTGCAGCCTATACCTCCAATAGTGGGCCGGGTTGGCCGGTATGTTTATCCGTTCCGAATCGGGGTCCTCAGCCCTCGTGTTCTCGTCTATGGCCATCCAGTCTTGTATGGACAGCACGCAGAGCATGGAGGGGCTTTGCAGGTTGGCCTCCACTATGTCCCTCGCCAACCAGCCGGGCAGCGGGTGCGGCGGGTTGCCGTCCCCTCCCATGGCAGAGCGGTAGAACCTGGCGGCCCTTTCCGGGTCTTCGTCCCACCACTGCCTAAGCGTGGGCGTGTCGTGCGTGGATATGGTGCAGCCGGAGCGGTAGGGGTTGTCTTGGAGCCGCCCGAACTCCCGGCCTGGCGCCTTGGGCATGTTTTGCAGTTCAAGGCTCAGTATGCGCAGCTCGTCCATGACCCACGCCACGCAGTCGGGCACCATGCCGAGGTCTTCCGCGCAGGCCAGCATGCCCGTTGCGCCTATGAGCGGCGGCAGCTTGCGCATGGCTTCGCGGTACCAGAACTTGCTGTTGCGGCGGTAGAAGTAATCATCGTATATGCGGTTGAAGACGGTCTTGTCGCTGTCGTACAGCGCTTCGTACATGAAGCCGCCGTGGGCGCAGATTCGCGGGTGGAACTTGTGCGGGTCCTTGCGGTCGCGCACGAAGAGCACCCCTGCGGCCAACTCTTTCAGCCCGTCCGCCGTACGGCGGCTGCAGTCATCGTCTTTGCCTGCGAATGCGGCCTCTATCTTCCTCTCCGTGCCGTATTCGGGCAGCAGTTCCAATATGTCGTCGTGCAGGCGGCGCATGTATTTGGCCTTTACCTCTTCGGCCTTGCCGCCGAATATCCTGTCCACACACCAGTCGGCTATGAACGGGCGGGTGAAGAGGTCTTCCTGGAAGTGCAGCCCGTAGGCCTCTATCTCCTCGCGCGTCATGCCGAGCGCCGGTGAGAACTGCCCCAACAGGCCGCCCGACTGCTCCGTGGGAATCTCCCATATACGGAAGAAGCCCAGCACGTGGTCTATGCGGTAGGCATCAAAGTAGCGGCCCATGCTGCGGAAGCGGCTTATCCACCAGCGGCAGCCGTCGGCTATCATCTCGTCCCAGTTGTAGGTGGGGAAGCCCCAATTCTGCCCCGTGGCGGAAAACTCATCGGGCGGCGCCCCGGCCTGGCCGTCCATGTTGAAGTAGCGCGGCGTGGTCCAGGCATCGCAGCCGTGGCGGCTCACCCCTATGGGTATGTCTCCTTTCAGGGCCACGCCCAGTCGGCGTGCTGCGGCGTGGGCCTTTGACAGCTGCCCGGAGAGGACGAACTGCACGTAATAGTGGAACTCCGCATCCTTGTACAGCTTGGTGCGCGGCGATTCCAGGGCTTCCCGCTCGTTTTCGTCCCAGGCCTCGTTCCCCTCCCATTTTGAGAAGTCGGCCGTGCCGTTGGCATCTCTCAGCGAGCAGTAGCGTGCGTACGGCACGAGCCATCCGCTCGACTCCCGGAAGAAGTCCTTGAAAGCCGCTGTCTTGACCACCCTGGCCCTTTCCTGGGCGTATATTATGCGCAGGCACTCCATCTTGGCCGCGTACACCCTTTCGTAGTCCATCTGCGGCAGGGCGTTGAGTTCCGCCCCCAAGGCTTCGTACCGCCCGCGCAGCACCGGGTCTTCTATCTGCGGCAGCTGCCTAAGGTCTGCATATATGGGGTGCAGGGCGAAGACGCTCACGCAGCTGTACGGGTAAGAGTCAGTCCACCGGCCCGTGGTGGAGGTGTCGTTCACGGGCAGCAGTTGCAGCACGGCCTGCCCCGTCTGCGCCACCCAACCGGCAAAGGCCTCCAAGTCTCCGAAGTCCCCCACGCCGTAGCTCCCCTCCGACCTCAGCGAGAACACCGGCACGCTTGTGCCGGCCACCCTCACTTCGGGCATTGGGAAAGCCGCTTCGCCGATGAAGCGCACATCCAAGAAAGCGCCGTCTCCGTTCCCGGGCAATGGCAGCATGCGGTTGTAGCCCTCTTCCCACACCGGCTCTGCATCCGGGGCCACGGCCACGAGTTTGAACTCCAAGAAGTGGCCTTGCAAGTCGTCCGCAGCCAAGTCGGCGGCCCACTCCCCGCGCCTTACCTCGCGCATGGGCAGGGCCCGGCTGACGGCCCACCCGCCCAAGGGGTGCCCTACACCCGGAACCCCCCCCCTCTGCCCGGGCCGCAACGGCGGCGCACGGGGCCCCATCCTTACGGGCCGGGTTGGCGGC